>Ga0102877_1000474_pt1 | contig 14050 bp, 12 predicted proteins | sample Colrivmeta1548B3_FD_78186 | JGI IMG/M metagenome (GOLD analysis project Ga0102877, IMG submission 78186) | Estuarine microbial communities from the Columbia River estuary - metaG 1548B-3 | ecosystem: Environmental > Aquatic > Marine > Intertidal zone > Estuary | place: USA: Columbia River...
ACCTCGGGCTGCGGCGAGAGCCCGCACTGCTCGCGCTAATTGAATCATGGCGCGAGGCGATAATCCGAGTGCGACCTGTGGGTGTTTGCGGCTGGTGTGGGCGATGTCGACGAGGTAATTCTTAAGGGGTTCGACCATTGAAACTTGCGCGGCTGCAGTGATCATGTCTTGTACGTCGTGTGTTGTGACGACCGGCGATAGTTGATCCACGAGCTCGGCGCCGGTTCCGGGTTCAAGAATGTCAAGTTCGGCTTGTCGGCTTGGGTAACCGATTTCCATGCGAATTAAAAAGCGATCAAGTTGACTTTCGGGCAACTTGTACGTTCCGTCGTGTTCGATGGGATTTTGTGTCGCAATGACGATAAACGGATTCGGTAGGGGGCGAGTTACGCCGTCGATAGATACTTGACGTTCTTCCATGGCTTCAAGTAAGGCCGACTGGGTTTTCGGTGAAGCGCGATTGATTTCGTCGGCGAGCACAATGTTGGCGAACAATGGCCCTTCCTGAAATTCAAAGACTTCTCGTTGTTTGCTCCAAATTGAAACTCCGATGAGGTCTGATGGCAACAAATCAGGAGTGAACTGGACACGCTTCCATGAACATTCAATCGACGCTGATAGTGCTTTGGCCAAACTCGTCTTGCCGACACCTGGTACATCTTCAATCAGAAGGTGACCATCTGCGAGAAGGCAGACAACCGCAAGTTCAACGGGGTTTCGTTTGCCTTTGAGAACGAGCCCGACGTTGTCCACGATGGATCCAAACATGCTGGCGAATGATCGAGAAGAAGTTAATGACACGATGACACGCTAGACCCTAGATACCGTGAGTCTTATGTCAACTACTTCAGGAATCCTCGCGGTTGATATTGGGGGGACAAAATTAGCGGCCGCGGTCGTCACAGCTCAAGGGGAAATCATTCGTCGGGATCGTGTGGCGACTCCAGCTCGGGCCCCCTGGGCCACACTTTCGGCACTGATTAAGCGCATTCAAGCCGCAGCATCTGACATTGACTTAGTCGCCTGTGGAGTCGCTTGTGGTGGGCCGATGAAAATCGGTGGCACCGAAGTGTCGCCATTGCATATTCCGACGTGGATTGATTTTCCACTCTTGGCATCAATTTCAGAATTGACTGGATTGAAGACGTACATCGACAACGATGCGAAGGCTCTGGCACTCGCTGAAGGTTGGAAGGGTGCAGCACGCGATTGTGCGAACTTCATGGCGGTCGTCATTGGAACGGGTGTCGGTGGCGGTTTGGTTGAAAACAATCGATTGGCAGTCGGTCGAAGCGGTAATGCTGGCCACTTCGGACACATCGTGGTCGGAAGTGGCATGGGTGATCTCGATGATCGACCGTGTCGGTGCGGCGGCCGAGGTTGCCTTGAGGCATATGTGTCGGGTCCCGCGGTCGAACGAGAGACCGGCCGCGACCCTATGTATGCGCCGATGAACTTGAAAGTGCGTAACGGAATTTTACTCGGGCGGGCGGTGGCCACCGTTGCCGCAGTGGCTGATATTTCTCGGATTGTTGTGGGAGGAAGCGTTGCTTTGGGATGGGGTGAACCCTTTTTCCAAGCAGCCAATGACGAACTCGTTTCTCGATCGAAGTTGCCGTTTACGACAGGTGTTTCAATCGTGCCGTTAGGCCTTGGTGAATCATCGGCATTGATCGGAGCGGCTGCGGTTGCTCTCACCAGTATCGCTAGCTAAAAATTCACAGCTGGTTCCGAATGCGAGTAGGTTCGCAAGTATGCGTCCGATGTATGACTCCGAAGTAGAAGTCTTTCGTCGTCAAGTACAGGCGTTCTTGGCGTCAAACCTCCCATCAGATTGGCGGGGAATCGGTGTATTGCCCGCCGACGAAGCCCATGCGTGGGTGATGGACTGGCGCAAGATCTTGCATCGTGAGCGTTATTTGGCGCCAGGTTGGCCAGCCGAATACGGCGGTGGCGGAATGTCAGCGCTTGAGCAAGTGATCTTGGCTGAAGAGTTCGCTAAAGCCGGAGTTCCGACGGGCGGGCCAAATGATGGTTTTGGTATCACGATGTTGGGTAACACGTTGTTGACATGGGGATCTGAAGAACAAAAGAAGTATTACTTGCCGCGTATCTTGTCGAATGAAGATGTGTGGTGTCAGGGCTACAGCGAACCGAATGCTGGCAGTGACTTAGGAAGTTTGGGCCTGCGAGCAACGCTCGATGGCGATCAGTGGGTATTGAATGGCCAAAAAATTTGGACGTCGGCCGGACACTTGGCTGATCACATTTTCACCTTGGCACGAACCGACCCCGACAGTCCGAAACATAAAGGAATTTCGTTCCTACTTGTCGATATGCGTCAACCCGGCATTGAAGTCCGACCAATCAAAATGATTAACGGCGAAAGCGAATTCAACGAAGTCTTTTATACAGATGCAGTGTGTCCGAAAGACGATGTGATTGGGGGTCTGAATAATGGCTGGGCGGTTGCAATGACACTTCTCGGTTACGAGCGTGGTGAAGGTGCCGCAACTGTGCCGGTTCGATTCCAAGCCGAACTTGATCGTCTGTTACTCCTCGCCAAAGAATGTGGGGTCGATCAAGATCCGCGGATTCGTCAGAAGTTGGCTTGGGCGTATTCGAAGGTTCAGATCATGCGTTATCTCGGACTGCGGACCTTGACGAAGTTTCTTGCTGGGGGACACCCAGGGCCTGACGGCGGAATCTTCAAGCGATATTGGAGTGAATACCATCAAGCAGTTACCGAACTGTCTATGGAAATTTTGGGAGCATCAGCGATGTGTCCAGATGGTCGTCCGCCATTGAATTCATTTCAACCAGACGACCGCAGTGCTCCGAATACAAGTGGTAGTTGGGCCGGGGCATTCCTCAACGCACGAGCAGGAACTATTTATGCTGGCTCATCACAAATTCAGTCAAATATCATTGGCGAGATGGTGCTCGGCTTACCCAAGGAACCTCGCTGAGTCATGAATCGAATTCGCCGAGCACGCGCGATGCTGAGCATCGGGTTCGGTGTGATGGTGCGACCGCGCTATTGGATAGTCGCTGTCCGAGTTGTTCGTCGGATGGTGCCGACTCAGTGGTGGACGCGGCGACCTTACCTGCCACTGCCAACACATGAATATGTGAAATTCCGTCTCGAAACCCAGTACGGCGGAATCTCACCTCAACCAACCTTGCCTGATGTGCTGAAATATTTGCAATGGGTTCGTCAATGGGATGCAGCATCGTGAACATTGCTTATTTTTTCAATAGGGATAGATAATTCATCATGAGGAGCGCCCTGGTATTGAACGCAACGTATGAGCCGCTCAGTGTTGTGCCGTCTCGCCGGGCAGTTTGTTTAGTTTTGAGTGACAAGGCAGAAATGGTTGAGCACGATGGTGAATATGTTCGCAGCGAACGCCTATCTTTGCCGTCTCCATTAGTTATTCGTCTGCGTTATGTCGTGAGGGTCCCGTTTCACCGCAAGACCTCGTTATCGCGCCGCGCTGTTTTTGCTCGAGATAACCATCGCTGTCAATACTGTGGCGGTGTGGCCGAGTCTATTGATCATGTGATGCCACGATCTCGCGGAGGTCTGCACACATGGGACAACGTCGTTGCGGCATGTCGTAAATGCAATCTTGGTAAGCGTGATCGCACACCTGATGAAGCTGGGATGCGTTTGGCAATTCCGCCGATGACACCTCGTGAATTAGCGTGGGTGACAGTTGAAGCGGGGACTGTTCCAGAGGCGTGGAAACCGTACTTGTTGAAAGCCTCGTGAATTATCTTGCCGTCTCATATTTTTAGGGTGACTGGGTCGTGCGAAGAATTTCACAATCGTCCATTTCCGCAATCAATGGTGCCGGTTGTTTCGCAGTTCATTCCGGCTCGACCAGCGATCGTCCTCGGTTCGACTCAAGAGCGAACTTTGATTAATGAGAGCGCTTGTTTGGAGAACAACGTAGAAATCGTCAAACGACGAAGCGGTGGTGGCATCGTTTTGCTCTCAAAAGAATCAACCCTGTGGATTGACATTGAAATTCCTCGCCAACACGACTTGTGGTTGGACGACGTAGGTGATTCATCGCTGTGGCTTGGCGAAGTCTTTTTGCACGAACTCACTTCCCTCGGTCAAGAAAATCTTGAGATTCACCGCGGTGCTCTGACGAAAAGTAAATTGTCATCGCTCGTCTGCTTTGCCGGAAGGGGACCAGGAGAGGTCTTTACTCACGACGGGCGCAAGGTTGTCGGTATTAGTCAACGACGCACGCGCGAATGGGCGAGATTTCAATGCGCAGTTTCATTGAAATGGGATCCGTATTTGTTGCGAAAGTTGTTACATGCACCACAGCCTGAAATTGAGGAATTGCGGGTCTGTGGGTCTGACATTGAGGGTGACGCAGAAATGATGGCCACGAAATTGATTGAGGCGATTCAGACAACATTGAGCTGATGACAATCAGCAGGAGAGAATAAATCAGGCGGCGGGAGCCGCGGCCGGAATTGTCGTTGCGGGAATTGTCGTTGGTGGAGTCGTGCTCTTGCATCCGTCGATGGCTTTGATGAGCGGGTATGGATTGACCGCTGCACCACCACCGGGGTGATACTCGAAATGTAAATGTGGAGTTGAACTACTTCCGGTGCTCCCGTTATATCCAATGACTTGACCAGCAACGACGGTAGCCCCAAGGCTGGTGCCCTCGGCAAAAGCCGACAGGTGGGCGTAGTGGAAATATGTACCGTCAGAGGCCGTGAGACGTACAGCGTTGCCGCCGAGTGAACCGGGTCGATCAAGAAAGATTCGGGTGATGGTGCCATTCGAAACTGCGTAGATCGGTGTTCCTGATTTGGCGATGATGTCAACGCCCTCGTGTTGACGGCCGCCTGACCGTGGGGCTTTCCAAGTATCAGAGAACCAACACGGTCCAAGCATGGGGAAAACTGTTGGAACAACCGCAGGACCACTTGGCGTGGGTGTTGTAGTTGGTGTCGTTGTTGGAGTTGGTGTCGTTGGTGTTGGGTTGATCGCAGGGTTCGTCGTCAAACCCGGAATGAATCCGACATACAAAGCTGTTTGTAAATTCAGTGATCCGGTGGTGGTGAGCCCTTGTGCTTTTTGAAAAGTAGAAATCGCATTCTTAGTCGCTGCGCCAAATTTTCCGTCGGCTCCACCTTTGACCGTTATGCCAGCGGTGATCAAAAGATTTTGTAATGACTTCACCGACTCACCTGCGTCGCCCATTTTGGGAAGAGCTGGAGCGGGGGTTAAGCCGAGTAATTGAGACGTGAGTTGATCGACGACGCCAGTGGCAGCGATGCGCATATTCTGTTGAAAGGTTGTCACTGCGGTCGTCGTGGCTGAACCGAAGTGGCCATCGGCGCCGCCCCTGACTGAAACCTTCGCCGCGATCAAGGCTTTTTGTAGTGACTTCACTGCTTCGTTTTTGTCACCGACTAAAGGAAACTGACCCGGTGTTGTTGAAGGTGGTGTTGTTGTTGCCGGTGTTGTTGTTGCCGGTGTTGTTGTTGCCGGTGTTGTTGATGGATTGGTAGATCCCTCAACAATTCCGAGGGAAATTGCGGTGGCGATATCAACAATGCCAGTGGCAGCAAGTCCCCGGCTCGTTTGATATGCCGAAACCGCGGCAGTCGTACCTGCACCAAAAATTCCGTCGACGCCGCCGCGAACAGAAATTGAAGCGCTCACCAAAGATTGTTGCAATGAGGTCACCAGGGCTCCGCGCTGACCACGTGCGGGTAGAGCCGGAGACGGGGCAAGCCCTAAAAGAAATGCCGTGGTTGAGTTCACTTCTCCCGAAGCAACGAGTCCTTTGTTTGACTGGAATGTCTTGACAGCATTGAGCGTGCCCTGACCGAAAATTCCGTCGACACCTCCGCTCACCGATACTCCTTGTGCGACAAGGGCTTGTTGAAGTGAACGGACAACTTGGCCTTTATCGCCGAGGCGAGCAAAAGGTTTTGCAGTTTTCGTAGTTGAAGCGTTTGCGGGTGCGGCCGGTGAAAGTGAAGCGGCGTGAACGATTGATGATCCGCTCGTTGTTGAGAAAGTGAAAAACGAAATCATCGAAATCACCACTGCGCTCACCGACATACGTGTCCGCAAGAGCGACGGCTGGTTCGAGCCGGTCTGGGTGGTTGGTTTGACGATGAGCACCTATGGGTATCGGCGCGAACCTTGGGCGAACTTGAGGATTTCGTGATTTTTTCTGCCAATTCGGGCAGATCGCTGGGCCAAGGGCCTCCGGGAGCGAAAAAATTTGAAAAAAGTGGCGCAAAAAGGGGACAAGTGGTTGACAAAGGGGGGTCGTGGGGGGCATTGTGGAGGACATAGGGGAAATGTGGAGGCAGAAACCACATTTTCTTGCAGTTTCATCACGGCACGAGAGGCAGATCAGTGGAAGGTTTCGTTGGAAGGTATGAGCGTCAGCTCGACCCCAAGGGTCGAGTCGCGCTTCCGGCGACCTTCCGAAACCGCCTTGAACCGCGTTGTTATTTGGTGCTGGGCCAGGACAAATGCATCAGCGTCGTGACGGTTGCCGTGTCGCTTGCGTGGGCCGAAGAAATGACCGAGGCGGTCAAGCGGGGCGAAAAGACCCGGGCTGAACTGCGGGCGATGGCCGCGAACATGGTCGAAGTCCCAGTGGACAGCCAAGGGCGAGTCACCTTGGACGACAATTTGCGTCAGTTTGCTGGTTTGAGCGTTGGTTCGAAGGTCATCGTTTCGGGTGCCTTTGACTCAGTTGAAATCTGGGAACCAAGCCGATTCGCGCGGATGTTGGCCACGGGTGAGGGCGTCATCGCTGGTGAGGACCGATGATGTCAACTCAGCCGACAGCTTTCTCGCATGACCCCGTGATGGTCCGCGAGATCACCGAACTTTTTGCCAGCGTCCCTCACGGCTTTGTCCTCGACGCGACCCTGGGCGGGGCTGGCCACACCACGGCAATTCTTGACGCTCATCCTGGACTGAGCGTCCTTGGTCTCGATCGAGATCCAGCAGCTCTCGCAGCATCGCGCGTACGCCTTGCGCCGTACGGCGATCGGGTCATGTTGCAGCATCGGCGATTTGATGATCTAGATGCGGCGATGAGTGAGGCAGGTATTGACGAGTTATCGGGAGCGCTGTTCGATCTCGGAGTTTCCTCGCACCAATTTGACAATGGTGAAAGAGGTTTTTCGTACCGTCATGATGCACCGCTTGATATGCGTATGGATACGACCGAAGCAACGACTGCAGCAGATGTCGTCAACCAGGCTTCCGAAATTGAAATAGCGCAGATTCTTCGTGAGTATTCCGATGAAAAGTTCGCTGGGCGAATTGCGCGGGCCATCATTTCAGCCCGACCGATTCATACAACGTCCGAATTAGCTGACATCGTCGCTTCAGCAATTCCGGCGCCCGCTCGTCGACGCGGTGGTCATCCCGCTAAGCGCACATTTCAAGCCTTGCGTATTTCGTTAAACAAGGAATTGGAAATTCTTCCCAATGCTATTGATTCGGCGGTTCGTCGCACTGGCAGCGGTGGTCGCGTCGCGGTGCTGTCGTACCACTCTGGTGAGGACCGCATCATTAAAGCTCGTTTTAAACAACACGCCACGGGCGGTTGTGAATGTCCAAGTCAACTTCCGTGTGGTTGTGGCGCACAGCGGATCGTTCGATTGGTCAGGGTGGCGTCGAAGCCATCATCTGTCGAACAAGAAAAGAATCCGCGCAGTACGTCAGCACGTCTTCGCGTCGCGGAAGTGATCTGATGGCCCGTTCAATCTCGGTCGCTCGAACAGCACCAAAAACTAAGGCTGCGCCCCAACGCAAGAAGGTAACAACTCGCACGGCGCACGAACGCCGAGCGGGGACATCACCTCGTGCGGTTCCGCAAGCCGCAATCAGTAGGCGCACCCGCCGGTTGGTCTTTGCTGGATTGTCCATTGCATTCCTTGCAATCGCAATGATGATGCTCGTCGTCGTTTTTCAAACACGAATCGCCGAAACGCAACTCAAAATTGACAAGATTGAATCGCAAATCGCCGCTGAGCGAGATCGTTACGATGCTTTGCGGTTGGAGCGATCGAGTCTTCGTGAGCCAGCCCGTTTGGTGGCCGAGGCCACGGCTATGGGCATGATTCCTGGAAACGGGACCGACTTTGTCTCGGTTGATCCGCTCACAGTTGCTCAAGTTTTGGTTTCGACCGGTGGAGTTGATCCTGCATTGTTGTCAGTTTCCCATGATCCTTTGGTGAATTACGGAGCAGTTAAATCGACTATTGGAGATCGACCGTGACGCCACGTAAACCAGCACCGACTCGTACGCCGCGTACGGCTGCATCAAAGCGATCGGCGGCAACGTCGCGTACGAGTTCACGTAGTGGGAGTTCGCGTAGTGCGAGTTCACGTAGTGCCGGTTCGCGTAGTGCTAGTTCACGCAGTACGGCGTCTCGCGCAAAGAAGCGTTCGTCGGTGTGGTCATCGCGCCTTGAGCCGCGAGCTGCTCAAGAGGCCCGTGTTTGGCGTAGTGGTACTGCGCGTGGGCGATTCCGTTGGTTTGCAGGAATAGCGACTTGCTTATTTGCTCTATTAATTGGGTGGAGTGTTTTTGTTCAAGTAATGAACGGTGGAAAACTGCGCGCGTACGGGGTGGCTCAACGAGAGTCAAATATTACGATCCCTGCCGCACGCGGCACTATCTTCGATCGTGACGGAAACGAAATGGCGATCACCGTTCCGGCTTTGTCGCTGTATGCCGATCCTCGCGCTGTTCTCGATCCAGCAGCCACAGCTCATGTTCTCGGACAGATGCTTGGCTTTGATGCGGCGGCCGAAGCCGAGTTAGCAACAAAGTTGGCGAATCAGAAACAATCTTTCGTGTACATCCAGCGCTTTGTTAATCAAGATGTTGCAGATGCAGTTCTTTCCCTGAACCTTTCAGGCGTCAATGGGGTCAGTGAACCAAAGCGTGTCCAAGTCGCCGGTGGTTTAGCCACCAATATCATTGGTCGAACTGATCCATTCGGTACCGGCGCAACTGGTCTTGAACTTCAATACGACAAAGTGCTTGCTGGTGTTGACGGCGAGATGGTGAAGCAGGCAGCGCGGGGTCGCAGTCTTCCTGGAACAAGTCATATCCTTTCGCAGGCCCGTCCCGGCACCGACTTGGTGCTCACAGTTGATCGTTCAATGCAGTTTCAAACCGAGCAGGCTCTTCTTGCGCGAGTGAATGAATTGTCAGCGAAAGGTGGCAACGCAATCATCCTCGATACAAAGACTGGTGAAGTGTTGTCAATTGCCAGTGTGCGACGCGGTGATGATGGAGTGGCTGCAATTACCGCTGGCAACTTGGCGGCGGTGGAGTCATACGAACCAGGGTCAGTCGCAAAAGTGTTTAGTGTGTCAGCAGCAATTGATTCGGGTATCACGTCGCCAGATCGAGTGTACGAAGTACCTGGTTCGCATACCTTCGATCCAGGTACTGAATTCGAGTACACAATCAAGGACGCGTATCCTCACGAACTTGAACCGATGACATTGCGGAACATTCTTATTGACTCGTCCAATATCGGAACCATGATGGCGGCCGGCGAGTTAGGTTCGCCCAAGCTCCATGATTATCTGGCGAGTTTTGGTTTCGGAAAGTTGTCCGAACTTGATTTTCCAGGTGAGAGTGCCGGCATCTTGAAAGCTGCCGTGGACTGGAAGGGTTCGCAGAACGGAACCATTGCCTACGGATATGGATTCTCATCAACATCGTTGCAATTGATTTCGGCAGTCAATGCGGTAGCGAATAAGGGCGTTTATGTATCGCCCAAATTTGTTCGGGCAACGATTGATGAAAAAGGTTCAAAGTGGGAAACGCCGGCTGGATCGACTCACCGAGTGATTTCAGAGGAATCAGCCGCAACGATGGCCGATTTGCTGACGGGCGTGGTGTGCGAAGGAACAGGTACGCGTGCTCAGGTGAATGGTATTTCTGTCGCTGGTAAGACGGGTACTGGATACAAGATTCAAGCGAATGGTACGTATAAGAGCGATGATGGACTCCGTTCATACTTTGCTACGTTCGTGGGATTCTTCCCTTCAAAAGATCCGCAAGTCACAATCCTTGTTTCTATTGACGAACCCGATCGCTCAAGTCGAGACCGCTTTGGTGGTACCGCAGCGGCACCGGTGTTTGCGAGTTTGACCCAAATGGCTATTCACGAACTGGCGATTCAGCCAACGCCAGGTGACACCGGCTGCCCGGTAGGCGGTTGATTGTGGCGCAACGTCGGGTAGGGGAATTGATGGGTGCATGTGGAGCCTCTGCTCCGCGGTTGATCAATGGCACTCCCGATGTTGTCGTGAGTTCGATCACTCACGCTTCACGACAAGTTCGAGTTGGCACACTCTTTTGTTGCATCAAGGGTGAAAAGTATGACGGACACGAATTTGCAGCAGCAGCGGTAGAGCGTGGTGCTACGGCGCTGCTTGTTCAAAGAGAATTGTCGGACATTCCGACAGACATACCTCAAATCGTGGTTGACGACTCGCGAGGATGCGTTGGTTTTGTGGCGACAGAGCTCTACGAGAACCCTTCAGGTCATCTTTCACTCGTGGGTATCACTGGTACCAATGGAAAAACTACGACCGCACATCTGCTCGCTGCAATTATGCGAGCGACGGGATCGCAAACCGAAGTGATCGGTACTTTGAGCGGATCATTCACAACTCCCGAAGCATCTGATTTGCAAAGCCATTTCTCGGAAATGCTGGCCAACGGAACTCGATCTGTAGCAATGGAAGTCTCGTCCCACGCTCTTTCACATGGTCGAGTGAATGGAACTTCGTTTGCTGCATGCGTCTTTACCAATCTCGGACGTGACCATTTAGATTTTCACGGATCCGAAGAAAGCTATTTCCAGGCCAAAGCGCGCTTGTTTGCGAGCGATTTCACTTCAGTAGGTGTCGTTAATGCCGATGATTCATATGGGCAGCGACTGATCAAAGACTCTTCAATCAGTATCACTCCGTTTTCGATGAATGATGTCAGTGAACTGCAAGTGACCGCAACGACTCATCAGTATTCGTGGTGTGGTCGGGTCATTCGAATTGGAATTGGTGGCACTGTCAACGTCATGAATTCAATAGCGGCTGCAACAACGGCTCGAGAAATTGGCATTCATCGTGACGACATAGTGGATGGACGTGAATCGGCGCCAGCTGTCCCGGGCAGATTTGAAAAGGTAGAGGCCGGACAAGACTTTGTCGTTCTTGTTGATTTCGCGCACACGCCTGATGGGCTTGCTGAAGTGTTACGTTCGGTGCGGGCATCATCACCAGATGGGCGAGTAATCCTGGTATTCGGTTGTGGTGGTGATCGTGACAAAATGAAACGACCATTGATGGGAGAGATAGCAGTTTCTTTGGCTGACGTAGTCATCGTGACCTCAGACAATCCACGTTCTGAAGATCCAGAAGCAATTATGTATTCCATCATTGCGGGAATTCCAGATCACATGCGACATCGTTTGTTATCGACCGATGTTGATCGTCGCCGCGCTATTCAGCGAGCAATCAATGTTGCCCGTGCTGGGGACGTAGTTCTTATTGCTGGTAAAGGTCACGAAGTGACTCAGACCATTGGCAGTGAGAGTTATCCCTTTGATGATCGAACAGTTGCTTTGGAAATGTTGAGGAGTGTCGCATGATCGCCGTCATGATTGCTGGGGCGACAGCCATGGTCTTTTCATTATTGGGAAGCCGATTCTTGATCTCCTTCTTCCGTAATCGCGGAAAAGGACAGCCGATCTTGGGCAAAGAAGATCATGGTCCCGAGCATCATCAAAAGAAGTCGGGAACACCCACAATGGGCGGGCTTGCAATCGTTGGTTCGGCGATGATCGGCTGGATCGTTGCTCACCTTCGTGATGGTCTTGCATTCTCGAATCAAGCGCTCATTATCTGGGTTGGTATTTTGGCCATGGCTGGAATGGGTCTATTAGACGACATCATCAAAGTCAACAAGGGACATAATCGCGGAATCTTTTGGAAGAAAAAGGGTTACATCACATTTGCGATGGCCTGTGGAATTACGTGGTGGTTGGCCGCCGCAACGGATGTATCAGAAACATTGTCGTTCACTCGTTTTGATTTTCCTGGTTGGGAAATTCCATGGTGGTTATGGGTCGTTTGGACTGCGGGCATGATGTGGGCGACCACGAATGCAGTGAATGTCACTGATGGGCTGGATGGTTTGGCTGGAGGGTCGGCCCTCTTCGGTTTTCTTGCGTTCACAATTATCGGTTATTGGTCCTTCCGAAATCCAGAAATGTACGGTGTGCTTGCGGGCGGAACAGTGAACCCACTCGACTTGGCCGTGTTGTCGGCGTCGTTTGCCGGGGCTTGCGGCGGGTTCTTATGGTGGAATGCCGCTCCAGCAAGAATCTTTATGGGAGATGTCGGAGCGCTCGGTATTGGTGCTGCCCTAGGACTGCTTGCTGTTGCTACCAATACTCATTTCTTGTTGCCATTGATCTGCGCGGTCAACGTTTTGGAAGCTGGCTCGGTTGCAATTCAGATGGTGATTTTCAAGGCCTCTGGTCGTACTCGTCGTTTCTTCCGCATGACACCGATTCACCACCACTTTGAATTGATCGGCTGGCCCGAAACAACAGTGATCATCCGTTTTTGGATTATCGGCGGAATCTGCGTCGCCGCATCGTTGGCTTTATTCATTGGTGACTTCACCCGGATGAGCGACGCACTTCTTCCATGAGCAAACCAGTTCTTGTTTACGGTGTTGGAGTTGCAGGTGCTGCGACAATCAATTTTCTTTTGCGCCAAAACATTGATGTCATTGCTGCAGATGATCACCTGAATGAAATGAAGCACTTGGAGTTAAACAAACTCGGAATTGAAGTTGTTATCGCTCCCTCGACGAATGCACTGCGTGACCTGGTGGCGAATTCGGAGTACGTCGCTCCAGCGCCTGGTATTCCCGAAAATCACCCAGTCATCCTTGAAGCCCTGTCCCAAAAGAAGAGTTTGAAGACCGAACTTGACATTGCTTATGAATGGGAGTCACAACGCGTCGGCGGTCCGCGACCGATCCTGGCAGTCACCGGAACAGACGGCAAGACCACGACAGTCATGATGGCTGAAGCGATTTTGCAAGCAGCAGGTCGTTCTTCGATCGCTTGTGGAAATACTGAAGTTCCCTTGGTTGAAGCACTGGACATGCAAGTGGATTCATTCGTTGTTGAAGCTTCGTCGTTCCGGTTGGCTTTCATCGAAAGCTTTCGAGCTGAAGCTTCAGCCTGGCTGAATTTTGACTCTGATCACCTTGATTGGCACGAATCAATGAAAAGTTACGAAGAGGCCAAGGCTCGACTCTGGCGCAACGTAGCCGCGGCCGATACAGCGATTGGCGTATCGGGTGAAAATGCGGTGATGCGTCATCTGCAGAATGTGGCGTGTCGCCGTCGTGTCGTCGGCGGTTCGGGCGACTATCGCACAATTGACGGCGTGTTGTCCGGACCTCAAGGTATCATCATCGCCGAATCAGAATTGAGCCGTTCGTTGCCTCATGATGTTGTGAATGCGCTTGTTGCCAGTGCTCTCTGCATCGAATCGGGTTTGGCAACGTCAAGTCACGCGGCCACGGCATTGAGTAGTTTTGCAGCACCTCACCATCGGATTGAATTCATCGCAGAAAGTCGGGGCGTTCGCTGGTTCGATGATTCAAAAGCAACAAGTCCTCACGCAGTAGTGACGGCACTGCGTGGATTTGACTCGGTTGTTTTGATTGCTGGTGGTCGCAACAAGGGATTAGATCTTGCGCAGATCGCTCAAGAATCGGCGCGCATTAAGTCGGTCGTTGCAATTGGTGAGTCGGCTGGATTGATTGCAGAAATTTTCTCAGGCCTCAAGCCTGTTGTCATGGCTGATTCAATGCTCAGTGCAGTGGAACAAGCAGCGCGGTTGGCCTCGACCGACGATGTAGTTCTGCTTTCGCCCGGCTGTACCAGTTTTGATTGGTATGGGGGATACGCCGAGCGCGGCGAT
>Ga0102877_1000491_pt1 | contig 13755 bp, 18 predicted proteins | sample Colrivmeta1548B3_FD_78186 | JGI IMG/M metagenome (GOLD analysis project Ga0102877, IMG submission 78186) | Estuarine microbial communities from the Columbia River estuary - metaG 1548B-3 | ecosystem: Environmental > Aquatic > Marine > Intertidal zone > Estuary | place: USA: Columbia River...
GGGCGGCGAAGACGGCGCACCCCCGACTTTGGGCGGGAGTATTGTGCCAAAAACGCACTTTTATGCTTTACGCTCCCTTATATGTGACTTACATCTATCCGACCATATAGCAAATCTGATATCCCAACATAATCTTATAGTAAGGCTAACGCCTTACAATAATAAGATTGAGAATGGCGAACTAAAGTTCCCCATTCCCGCTAACGCCTCCCTGCGGGGGCTTGCGTGAATGGTTAGACCATTCTTATCCCCTCCAAACCCCCCTTATGAACGACCAACCAAAAAACAACAAAGGCCGCCGCCCACACTTCCAGGGATACTGGCGCAAACTCTGGGCAAAGAACCGAGAGCAGATGGCCATTCACCTCCAGGGCTTGAACACCGCCAAGATCCTCAAGTCCAAGGAGAGGGTCGAACAGGTGCGCGCTATCGTTCACCTCCTCCCCCAAGAGCCGATGTCGGCTACTCGCCTCCGCGATCAAGTGGCCGAGAACTGGAATGCCGTGTACGGCTAAGACCTTAACACCACCCGCGCTTGGTGTCTTACCCGACTGTGCATTAAGAACGAACTTTTCGTTAAGGACGAAAGCGGATTATACATTATTTGTAATTAGAGTTTACATTAGACCGATATTTTGCATAACGATGAGTACTCTGAAACTTACCGACGTAGAGCGCGATCAACTAGATGCCTCGATTGAGAGCATCAATACTGTAGCCACGCACCTCGTCCAAATGTATCTAGACATAGTGATGTCCGATAACATCCCGCAGTCGGTAAAGAAAGAGTCCATATGGTTAATCAACGACGCCAAGCAACTGACCAACGCAATAGTGACTATGGAGCGCACAATGGAATGAGCAAGCGACTTGCCATAACCGATGCGTGGAAGGGGTTTTTGGAAACTTTAACCCCACAAGAGATCCAAAGCCTAAAGGAGTCTGGTTTTGATATTAATGACATTCACGACGACGGAGTGCCAGAACCCCATCGTCGAATCTACCTAGACTCCTACGCGGATAGGATGGCCGCCAAGCCAGAGGAGTCAGACGAGTCCAGGCTGTCGTCCTTGGTGTCCATCATTGCCCGCGTCATCAACGCCTACGACTGCACTAGCAACCGAGCCGTCCTCCTGCACAACGATTGCTTCCGTATTGCCCTCGGATACAGAAATTACAAGTCGATGGCCGACCTAGCCTCCAAGTACGGCGTGGACAAGGCGACTGTGTCTTGGCGTGTTAAGCAGATCCAGAAAAGCCTTAACCTGCCTCCCAGTTGCTATATGCGCTCCGATTCTGATTGCCAGAACATCAAGGAAGGCGTCATCAAATCAAACCTCAAGAAGAATGACCGTAAGACCAGTAGACATCGCTGAACGGCTAGGACTGGCTCGCCAGACCATTAACGGCTTCATCCGACAAGGGATGCCTACGTCATCCGTCGAGGACGCCGAGGCTTGGTATAACGAGCGCTCGATGCGTAGAAACGGAGGGTCTAATCTACGCAACAATGCGGAGATTACGGATCTGTCTGGTTTGGAGAATGACCGCAACTTCGCCCACATTGTCGAACAGCACCGAGAACTCAAGGCGCGCGCCTATAGGCAGTACCTGTCCGACCTTGAGGAACAGAACCCTAACCAGTCCAAGTCCTACGCCACCTACGACAAGTTGGTCAAGACGTTGGTATCCCTTGAACGCGAACTCCATTCCCGCAACATTGCGGCCAAGGAGTACATTAAGACCCAGACCGCCATTGAGCGCTTCGGCAAGGTCGTACTGTCCATCCGCAACGAACTGACCCAGTTGTCCACCAAGATTGCCGTTAAAGCCAACCCAGATGCTCCAGGCACGGCAATGAAGGCCATTGACGATGAGGTGACCAAGATTCTTACCAGACTGTCTGGCCAAGCCGAAGATGCTGAAGATGCCGTCGTCGAGACGCCAATCAGAATCGAGGAAACCAAAGAAACCAAACCATACGATGAAATCCAGACCGACGGAGAAACAGTTTGAGGACGCCCTGCGCTCTCTACTTGCCCCAGATCCAGATGGAGACATCATTGACTGGCTTGAAAAGAACGTAAAGAACGTACCCTACTCGCCACAGCCTGGACCTTTCCGAATTGAATCAACGCCATACCTAGCCCCTATCCTCCGTGCGCTCCAAGACCCAGAAGTTGAAACCATCGTCGTCCAAGGCAACGTCCAATCGGGTAAGTCGATGGTGCTTGAACTGTGGTCAGCATTTGTCCCCTCGCGGACACCTGGACCGATGCTCCTGCTACAAGACATCGACCTCAACGCCCAAGACTGGCAACAAACACGCCTTCGACCTCTGTGGGAAAATACGCCTAGCACTAGAGAACGGATTAGTGACATTGACCGAAATAAGTGGCACACAACCCAATTTCAGCGAAATACCACTTGGGTGCTTGGTGCTAACAATGAGCGAAACCTCCAGCGACGCTCTATTCGTTTTCTCGGAGGTGACGAGTGCTGGCAATGGCCGAAAGGTCACCTCAAGCAAGCGCAAGCCCGACGGACTGCGTTCACTTGGCAGGGTAAGAGTGTCTTCGTCTCACAAGGAGGGGTGGACGCCGATGAGTTCACAGAACTCTTCCATTCAACCGACAGAGGGGAATGGTCGTTCAAATGCGTAAAGTGCGGAACTAGGCAGGCTTTTGAATGGGTTCAGATTAAGTACCCAGAAGCCGCCAAGACAGCACAAGGCTGGAACTACGACCTTTTGCGCGCTGGTTGCACCTATGAGTGCAAGTGCTGTAAGCATCGCTACGAGGATCGCAATAGCGTCCGAGCCGAAATGATTAAAGACGCCGAGTATGTATCGCAGAACCCCTCCGCACCAAAAGGCCGTCGAGGTTTTCATTTTAATGCGATGACGATGCTGTGGGGTCTATCGTGGGGAGACTTGGCCGTTGAATGTGTAGAGTCTGCCCAATCCTTTGATTTAGGCGGTGACGAGAGCAAGCGTAAGGATTTCAAGCAGAAGCGCCTAGCCCTCCCCTGGAGCGACGAACCAGACGATGGTAGCGGCGAGGTTCTTCCTAGCGGATACTTAATGAACGTCGAGTGGACTGAAGAGGGTGCTAACTATCTCGGCAAACTTGTAGCGCCACCCTTTGATCCATTAATCGTTGATACGGACAAGTTTTCAAAACTCCGATTCCTATGTGTTGACGTTCAACGTAAGGGCTTTTTCTGCCTAGTTAGATCCTGGAGTATTGATGGCAAGTCGCGTCTCATTTTATGGGAGTACGTTGATACTTGGGAGCAAGTCCGAGAATTGCAGATTAAGAACAAGGTCAGCCCTGTCTTTACTTTTGTGGACTCTGGGGATGGCCCAAATATGGAGGAGGTTTACAAGAACTGCGCTAACTACAGTTGGAACGCTACCAAGGGTTCTGGTAATACGGACTTCCCTTGGCGCGTCCAGACGCCCTATGGCATCAAAGTGGCCTACAGACCATACAGCCCAGCCAAGGTCGTCCAGGTTGGCAAACATTCCTGCCGAGTCTTCCAGTTCTCCAATTTAGTCCTCAAGGACACCCTCTCTCGTCTTCGCCGCGCTGGACACCACACCTACGCCCAAGACGCTGGCGAGGAGTACCGCAAGCAGATGCAGTCCGAACACCGCACCAGAACAGAGTCTGGGAAGCCTATTTGGGTTCAAATCGGTGAAAGACCAAATCACCTTTGGGATTGCGAAACTATGGGCATCCTTCCCGCGCTGATGGCTAAACTGATCGGCAGAGGTAAAAATAAGAACGCAACTGACGAAAAGGCAGTTGACAAGGCCGCAGATTCTACAATCGTCTAAATAAGCCTATTATCTCCTTAATGGTCTTGGGTGGCTCTCAAGCGTCGTTGTTGTGGGGGAGATAATAGGCCCATTTGACTTCTGGCAATTCTTGCTATGGCTTTCGTTCATTATCGTGGGTCTACTTCTCCAAAGGGCATTTTTATGACCCTTACGATAGTTCAGATTGAACTTATCCGAGATAAAGCCGTTGCAATCGTTACTGAAGGCAAAACGATTATGGAATACAAAGACTCTGGTACGGACATCCGAAAGGACTGGCCTATCGATCCTCCTACCGTTCTTCTGGAATGCCGCTACGCCCTGCAAATCAAAGCCCCAGAAATTTATGGTGGAATTGACCGCACTCGCGTCGGTAACCTTCTGAACAACTTCCGAGGTCTTTAAGATTTATGGCGCGCAAAACTCCCGAAAAAAAGAAGAAGTCCTCTTCTGATCCCTTGAAGAAACAGGCCACAGGTGGTCCAGGGATCTTCTCGAATTTCGAGTCGGCAAAGTTCTCTAACAAGCGTTCTTGGATTTGGTCGTCTTGGCCGACTGATTTCAAGAAGACGATGACGGTTTTTGACCGTCTTGAAACTACGCGCAAAATGCGCTGGATGGAGTTGAACGCTGGCGTAATCCGCCAGATTCTATCCGATATGGCCTTGTATTCGGTAGGTGACGGCATCAAGGCGCAGTCCAGGACTGGCTTTGCCAGCGTAGACCAGAAATACGAAGAGTACTTTGACGAATGGGCTTCCAATCCTTGCGACATTACTGGCCGCTTTAACTTCTACGAACTCCAGCATATCATCGCGCGCCTCGTATATCGTGATGGCGAATGCTTCCCAATTAAGACCCGCAATGCCTCTGGTGAGCCGCGCATTCAGTTAATTGAATCCCACCGCGTTGCCTGCGCAAATGCCTCTGCCCCAGAGCCGCATATGGTGGATGGTATCCACTTCGGCAAGTATGGCCGACCAGATTGGTTTAATATCATTCGCTCTGACGGATCATCCAGGAAGGTTGGCGCTAATGCCGTGATGCACGTTTATGAGCCAGAAGTAGCGTCTGGCGCTCGCGCGTACAGCCCACTTCAACACAGCATCAATAACATCGTTGATATGCTGGAAATCGTTAGCCTTGAGAAATTTGCGGTCAAGATGAACGGCGACGTCGTCCGTACCCTTACCCGCGAGACTGCCCAATTTGATGGCGCACAATCCGACTTTGAAGCCTTTGGGATGCGCCCACAGGACTATGGTGATGGTCTGACCAACCCTAATGAGGCGTCCACCTTTATTGGCGGTAAAATCCTTGCTCTCGCTCCAGGGGAACGTCTAGAGTCCTTCCAATCGAATCGTCCCAACCCGACCTTCAATGGATTCCTTGAATATCTTGTTCGTGATTCCGTTGCTGGAACTCTACCCTATGAATTCCTTTATGATCCTTCCAAGGCTAGTGGCAGTTCAATGCGCCTTATTGTGGCAAAGGCTGACCGCAAGTTCCAGCACCTACAGCGCGTCTTAATCAACCGATTCCTCACTCCTGTCTGGGGTTACGTCATTGGCAATGCCATTGCTCGCGGAGAACTTCCGTCCTGTGAGAACTGGAATAAGGTAATCTGGACTACGCCCAAGCGGGTCACAGTAGACGCTGGCCGAGATGCCGCCCAGAACCGCGCCGACATCGAGTTTGGCCTAAAGACCATTGGCGAGAATTGCCAAGAAGAAGGCGAACACTTCTCTACGATGCTTCGTCGTCGTGCCGTCGAAGCCAAGATGTTCATTGATGCTTCCAAGGAATACGGAGTCCCTCTGTGGATGCTTTTGAAGCCGACTAATGTTGGCCTTCAAGACATTAGCGATTCCGACAACGTCGAGGCCGATGAACAGGCTGATGATGAAAACGAAAAGGGTGAACAAAAGGAAACCCAACTTGACATCGATGATGCTGAATCCGATGAGCAAGAAGACCCCCTAGGTCGCTGATTTTATTTTTATTTTTTTCTAACCAATGAAGAACCTCCTTAACGCATTCAAGGGCAGTCGTCCTCTGAAGATCAATTTGATGCGCGCCAAGACCTACTTGGACGCTGTTTCCGATATTAATATTACCCCAGAAACTAGCGCCAGCGCCGTCAACGATATGCTGGAGTTAATGTTCGGTAAGCCGCGCGAGATGGAGATTGTTGGCAATAAGGCCATTATTCCTGTCTGTGGTGTAATCGGAAAAAACCTCTCCGAAATCGAGAAGCGTTGCAATGCCGTCGATTTGAACGACGTTACCGAAAATCTTAAAAAGGCATTAGCCGACACGTCGGTTGAGGAAATTGTCCTTGAATTCAACTCTCCAGGCGGGACGTGCGATGGCCTTGAGGAACTGGGAGAAAAGATTGAAAAGTCCGCAAAGCGCACCACGGCCTATAGCGAGACCGAGTGTTGCTCTGCCGCATACGAACTGGCCTCACGCTGTGACCGAGTCTACGCCACCCCCTCCTCTGCTTGGGGGTCGGTCGGGGTATACATCGCATTTGCTGATCTTACCGAAGCCTATGCTATGGAAGGCGTCAAAATGGACGTAATCAAGGCTGGCAAGCATAAGGCGATGGGTCTGGAAGGCACATCCCTCACCAAGGAAGATAAGAAGTTCCTCCAGGAGGACGTAGATGAGCGTCACGACCAGTTCAAGCAGACCATCAAGCGCCGCCGCTTATTTGCCAAAGATGAAGATATGGAAGGCCAAGTCTTTGAGGGCAAGAAGGCCGCCCAGAAGGGTCTTGTTACTGGCATCGTGGATGGCATCGACGCCATCATTTTGTCCTAAATTTGACTCTAGGCTAATTGCAATATGACCATCGAAGAGTCTTTTAATAAGATCAAGGAAGCGCTTGGTATCAAGTCTGCTGAAGTGGATAACATTGCCACCGAACTGACTGCCGCCCGCACCTCCCTCACCGAAAAGGAAGCCATTGTTGCTGAACTGACGAAGTCTGCCGACCTACATAAGGTTGAACTCGCCAAGGCCGCCGCTCGTATCTCCGAAATGGAAAACACCGTTTCCGAAGCCACGAAGAAGTACGCCGCCCTGGAGCAGTCTTTTGAGACCGCCGCCAAAAAGGCCGCCAAGATTGCCGCCTCCGTAGGCGTCGAACCTGTGGAATGCGCACCTGTCGCTGATGAAACGGCTTCCAAGACGAATGATGAAATCGCTCAAGAATGGGCGGCCATCAAGCAGAAGGACGCCAAGGCCGCGCAAGTTTTCTATAATACCAATCGCTCCGCGATCCTGGCCGCCGCTAACCTTCGCTAAACCATTATGGCACTTCCCGCTACCCTCACCGCCGAACTTGGCGCTTTGCTAACTGCAAACTGGTCTTTGATTGTTGCTGATGCTAACGCAAACAGCGGCGTCACCAATATTTCCTTTAGCGTTAAACTTACGGAAACCTCCCCTCCAGGCGGCCCAATGGATTTTGAAATCGGTTTCAACTATCGTTACCGAGACGAAGTTTCCAAGACTGGCTTTGAGAAAGTTACTGGAAATGTTTCGTAATACCTTTCACCCCTCACCCTACTAAAATACTATGGCTAACGCAATCGGAGGTCTAACCCTCCAACTCGTCGCTGAAGAATCCTTGCGGACGCTCGTTCCGCAACTCCAGCCTCTCACCAAAATCGCGGTCACCGACTTCGGCGCTTATGTTGCTGAACGCGGATCGACTGTACACACCCGCTACGCTGGCAAGTTCACCGCCGCCGACTACTCTCGCGCGACTGGCTTTGCTACCGTTGACGCCGTGTCCACCGACGTTCCTGTTACCCTTGTTGACCAGAAGCACGTCACCATCGGGTTCACCGACTACGAAGTTGCTACCCTCTCCCTGGATCGTCTGCGCCGCCTGTTTATGGCCCCGATGGCTAACGCTGTCGTCAAGTCGCTGTTCGACCAAGTCCTCACCAAGGTCGATAACGACTTCGCTGATGGCTATTCTGGCACGCAGGCCAACTTCAACCGCATCGCTGTCTCCAACATCGCCAAGAGCCTTACGCTCGCCAACCTTCCGCAGGAAGGCCGCGCCGCGCTCGTCTCGCCCGATGCCTACCAGCAGTTGATCTCCGACCCTGTCATCGCGCAGGCGTTCTCCATCGGCACGACTGATGTCATTCGCGGCAACCGCCTCGGTATGATCCACGGCGTTGACTTCTACGAGTACAACGGCTTCGACGCCGCTGGCATCCAGGCTGGCCTCAATGGCGTCGTCTCCTGCCGCGAAGGTCTTGTCGTCGTGACCCGCGTCCCTGCCGCTCCCACGACTGGTGGTGGCGAACAGACCATCGTGACCGACCCCGACAGCCAGTTCTCGTACGCTCTCCGTTACTGGTACGACTGGACGCAGGGTCTCCACAAGTTGTCCGCTACTTGGCTCATCGGTTCTGCGAAGGGTAACCCCGACGCGCTCCAGAAGATCAAGTTCACCTCGTAAGGTTTCGAGGGGGCAAGTGTCCCCCTCACGCGCCAACGCAAAGAGGCCGCTCCATTTCGGGGGCGGCCTCTTCCTTTTGACCTAGGGCAAAGCATATGGGATTTTTTGAAGATGCCGCCGTAGACGCACTTTCCGTCCTTAATGAGGTAGGCAAGGACATCACCGTTAAAATCGTTCCTGGAGGCACGCCAGTAGCCTTAAAGGCTATGATTACCCAGCCTATGGTGTTGCAGGATATGGAAACTGGCGGCTTCCTTAATCAGACCACCTTTGAGGTTAAGGTCTTGAGGTCTACCAATACCACCGTTCCAGGCTTATTTGCCTACGGCAATATCGTGACCTACAATGGCGAGGAATACCGCATCGTGGCCGTCGCTGACCGCCCTCCTGCCGCCTGGATCATTGCCCGCGTGCAGACGAAGGTTCAATGAACACTCCAGGTGGAGTCGTAACGGTAAAAAAGGGCGTTGTCGTAAACCAACAGGAGTTCCGTCAACACCTAGGGGCTTACTTGCTTATTATGGGTGGGTCTGCCGCCAAACTCCTCCAGAAGCAGGCCAAGTTGTTCTGCGACGATATGTTGGACTTTACGATGCCTTTTTATGGAGGTATGGGTCACGATGGCAGATCCAGGCAGGCACAGAAACTTGGTCAAGCCGTCGTGGAAAGCCAGATTTCAAAAATCTTCCTACCATTGGCCTATGTGAAGGCTGGCGATATCTTGAGTTACGGACATATAGGTATTTTTAGCGCTTGGCTACGCGCTCGAAAGAGCCTATCAGATCCAAAGTTGCCAAATTGGCTATTACAAGACGCATACAGCGCGGGTGGCCTAACAGCCTGGAATAAGTTCCAGAATTGGAAATTCGCCCAAGACCAAGCCCTCTCTGCCCACGGCGTAGACCTTTCTACTTACTACACAGGCAACATCAAGTCACTTCACGAAAAAGCGCGAGGTGGTAATAAGGTATCCCAGTACTTTGAGCATATGGGCGCGCACGCCACATTTGGCGATAAGTACGTCGTAGATGACAATGGCGAGAAGGTTAAAGCCTACATTAAGCGCGTCCAGGCTAGGGTAGGTGAACTCAAGGCTGGCTGGTATAGCGCTGGCGCTCAACTTGGTAAGATCAAGGCAGGCGCTTGGATTAAGGGTAATCAATGGGGTACTGGAATTATGAACAATAAATTGAGTAACCCTACCGTACCTTGGATTGAGGTAGGTAATAGGGTTCAAGGATTGCATAGGGCTACCAAAGACGGCTACAGACTGGCCTTAAATTATAGGGCTTACTCTATGAGAGTTGAGATGTACGAAAAACTTGTAGCACAAGGCCGAGCCAACCAACTTTATCATCTTGCCTCGCATTACAGCGTAGGACAGGGTTTTAATACAAATCTTCCCTAACAATGAGCGCACTAATCCGATCCATCATCGAGGATAAATTCTCGACCTATATTTCCACCAATATCCCTGGAATATTGGTCAATAAAGGTATTACCCCAGACCTTCGGCAGATGCCGATGATTATCGTCTATGCATCTAGCGCCGCCCCAGAAAAAGACCTTGGGTCTAACAACTTGGGTAATTACAGCGTAAAGGTTGAAATTTACGTTTATTCCTCGGCTGACGACGACACCCTTGAAACCCACCGAGAGCGCGTATCCAAGGTTCACGGCCATATGTCAGATGGTGAAGCCTTGAAGTCCCTGTGGGGGGTCAATGAGGGCAAGTTGTACGCCTGCTGGATCGAATCTGACGACGAAGGTATGAAAGGCCGAAACTACGGAAACCTCATCACTTACACGGCCGTAGCCGTGCTACCCCCTCAAGTTTGACTGCGGGCTAGGGTTAACAATCTACTACTATGTCCGCAATTGAATATGGTGTTGCTCTTATCTACGGCGTCCTTGGATCTCGGCTCGATATGGTCGTTTAATCCGACAGCCATACCACCCGCTATGCTCTTGACGTCGAAGTGATGGATGAACAGGGTCGAGTCATTACTGACCGCCTGGATGACCATCGCGACGAAATCACCCTTGAAGGCGTTGTTAGGGCATCTGGTTCGCCAGAGGTCGGTCAAGAGATGTCGTATGGTGGCATTACCTACATCCTCAAGGAAGTCACGGATCGCGGCTCTAATCAAGAGTATCGCAAAGTCTCCGTGCGTGGCGTCAAGTACGAGCAGATTTAAAGACACAGGCGGCAATGGATAGCCGCTTTATACAGGCCGTAAAGTCCTCCATCATAGAGATGGAGGTATGCGGCCGTATCTTAAAGCCTATGTCGATGAGGCATAGACTTGTTCTTACGGAAATTGAGTCACCTGTAATTCTTACAGACAACCCTTTTGAACCATCTGACCTTGTGATCGCCGCGCGCATCCTATCTACGCACGACCTAAAGGAAATGCTATGCGTAAAGCCTACTGACGCTGAATCTTTAAAGTTTACGGAGTTATTTTTGGATTCTGGCTACTATGAGCAGGAGATGCAAAAAATGGCAGACTACATCAAGTTTAACGACAATATGCCCATCATCTGGGATAAGAAGCGCAATGGCGCTGGGAGAGGCATAAATTTAGTCCTTTCCTGTGTTACCAACTTGATGCGTAATGGTATGTCCTACGAACAAGCCTGGACTATGAATGAGTGCGAGGCTATGTGGATGTACATCGCCAATTTAGTCTCCGATGGAGGTGACATTACGGTAATCACAGAGGAAGACGTCAAGGCTATGGAATTCCTCAAACAATTGGAGGCATCTAAAGCGTGAGCGACGAAGTCAAAGTAAGGTTCGTAGCGGACACAACTGGCCTACAGGGCGTAACTGTTCCAGGGACTATTCCTGTTACCCCTGGAACTACCCCTACCCCCAATCCAGGATCTACCCCTCCGACTGTCCCTGGACCGACGCCACGTCCTCCGACCCCTGTACCGCCTGTACCGCCTGTACCGCCTGTAGCGCCTGTAGCGCCTGTACCGACGCGCCCTCCTGCGCCTGTACCGCCCCCTAATCCATCTCCAAATACACCTCCACCGCCTCCTCCACCGCCTCCAGGTAACGCTCCAGGCGCTGGTGGCTCTGGTGGTAGAGGTCGTGCCAAGTTGCCTTGGGAGAAGGGTTGGGGTGACGAGTTCAAGAAGGATATGAGTAGCAACTTCGCCGATATGTTGAGCGGCGCTAATATTGCTACCTTCCTTGGTCAACAGTTTGTAAACGCCGTAAAGAACGGCGCTGAATACGCCCAGAAGGTCGATAAGTTCTCGCGCATTACTGGCCTATCTACCACGGACGTTCAGCGCTATGGCTACGCCGCCCAAATGACTGGCGTGTCTATGGAAGAGTTCGTATCTTCTGTCGCATCTGGAAATAAAGAGTTGGGTAAGATGGCTCTTGAAGGTGGATCTAATACGGCGACCTTTAGACGCCTTGGTATCAGCATTGAGGGCGTGCGAACCCATAGTGTGTCCTCTATGGACGTCATCAAGAAGATGGCCGACCATTATAAGAACTACGGAGAAAGCGTTGAGTTGGCTCGCCTAGGTACTCAACTCTTCGGAGATCAGTACAAGAACCTTATCCCTCTTCTTAAAGGCGGTTCTGCCGAAATTGAAAAAATGGCAAATCGCGCTCCTGTTGTTGGTGAGTTGGATATCCAGGCCGCCGCCGCTGGTGGGCGAGTTGGAACGAATGTCTGGGACTCGTTTACTACTGGCTTTACAAATTGGGTAACTGGATTCGGCCCTCAAATGCAGGGTACTGCAAAGCGAATTTTTGGTGACTCTGAATTTTCAGATGGAAGTCCTTGGGCGGCTGAACACGCCGCAAACAGGCTAAACAGACCTTTTACTTCAAGCGGAGGTCGTGCATTAAGAAATGCTCCTGGAATTGTCATTCCTGGATTCAGACAATCTACTTACGAAGATGAGGGTATCCGTATGCCTGGACAGAGTAAGGAAGACGTAAGACGAATGGTCTCTGGCCTAAAAGTCGAAGACGTATTCCCAGACCCACTTGAGCAAAGTAGACGTGGCATTAATTTTGAAGACCGAAAGAAGAAGATTCTTGAGGCTATGGATAAGGAAATTGCTGAAGAAAAAAAGAACAAAAAGCCTAACTTTAACACAGGCATCTTCCAAGCCGCTTCTTCCTTGCAAGCCGTCGGCGGCGGCGATGTACTATCTGCAATCCAAAGAATCAATCCACTTGAAGAAATTCGTGACGCCACAGTACGCACAGCAGTCGCTACTGAAACAATAGCCGCTGGATCTGGCGGCGGCGGTAACAACACACCTCCACCCGCTGATACTAACGGCGCTGTATCCAAATAATATGTCAATCAATATCTACCAACCAAAGCCTATAACCTATAAGCAAAAAGGCGTTGATATCAACGATAGGTATGTGATGGAGAAAAACTGGACTATCCAGCACGATGGATTTGGTCTAGTTACTATGCAGGTGAAGTACACCGCTGACTCTGACAAGTCCTATGATATCACTACGGACTTTAAGCGCGGCGACCCACCGCCTATTGAGGGTCTTGAATACCTTACGCTTCATCGTGTCTCCGCTAGTACCAATAATGGTACTGTGACTGTTGCCTGTGAATATTGCGGGATTGAAGATGGCGCTTCTAATACTGTAACTCAAGTCCAAGTATCAAGCGCCACGGCTATGGAGGCCATTGAGACCCACCCCAATTTCACCAAGGTTCAAATCAAGCAGATTGGCAATGGTAAGCCATTGGCTGGAGCGGCCAAGTATATCGCTGAAAACGAAACTGATCTTACCAAGAATCCGAATAGGGCGCACTTTGCAATTACCCAGCCTACAGCACTCCAGGCTGTTCAGTACTCATTTGCTGGATTCCTACCAGCGCAGAACCCTGCCGACGATGTGAACTTAAAGGCTGGGGTGCGTTCATACTTTCGTCCATCTATTATCCTTCGGTGCTTGGTCTATACCGATAGTGAATCGGAGGCTAAAAAAACACTATCACGCGTAGGATGGATTAATTACGGATGGATTGGCGCTATCAATCTTCCAGATCCATACGCAAACCTAGCGGCAAACTACGACACAGAATTAACAGCAGAACTTCCAGCGGGTGTCAGTTATGACCGACGGAGAAATTATCTCTGCACTAACGCATCTATGGAAATTTTTGGCGGCCTTTATAAAGTGCAGGCTGACCTTATGCTATCTGGAATCATCGGTTGGGATCCAGATATTTACCCTGTAGACCCCAACCTACCAAGCAGTCTAGGCTAATGGGACTCCAAGGATTCGGAAATAACAACTCTGGCAGTTTCGCTCCTGGAGATGCAATTTACGCCAAACAACTGAATCGGCTTGCCGATTATGCTGACAGGGCGGCCGTAGGCGTTTCCGATGGCGTCATCTACCAGAGCCACGCGGGGGGGCTTGCCCTATCTA
>Ga0102877_1000494_pt1 | contig 13701 bp, 10 predicted proteins | sample Colrivmeta1548B3_FD_78186 | JGI IMG/M metagenome (GOLD analysis project Ga0102877, IMG submission 78186) | Estuarine microbial communities from the Columbia River estuary - metaG 1548B-3 | ecosystem: Environmental > Aquatic > Marine > Intertidal zone > Estuary | place: USA: Columbia River...
AAGTATTAAAGATTGTATTTTCATAAGTTTTAAAGATTGCATTATCAAAAGTATTAAAGATTGTATTTTCATAAGTATTAAATTAGTAGCGCAAAATGGCGGCCCATCACATTACATTTAATTATGTACATACATTTTTTTTAAGATGTTTATAGCTGCTTTAGAAAGCCTATATTTGCAAGCAAAATTTCAACCATTTGTTACAGCAATACACCAAAGAATTTAGATATAATTTAAGCCTTTCTTTTCCAGTAATCCTAGGCCTTTTAGGCCATACTTTTGTTGCTTTTGCAGACAATATTATGGTGGGACAACTAGGAACCGCCGAACTAGCAGCGGTTTCTTTAGGAAACAGTTTTGTGTTTATAGCCATGTCTTTAGGCATTGGGTTTTCTACTGCTATTACACCACTGGTAGCGGAATCTGATGGAGCAAAAGACACTGCATCAGGAAAATCAGCACTCAAACACGGATTGGTTTTATGTACCGTTTTAGGATTGGCCTTGTTTTTTCTAATCCTACTGTGTAAACCACTCATGTACCATATGAAACAGCCTATTGAGGTTGTTACATTGGCCATGCCTTATTTGGATTTGGTCGCTTTTTCTCTGGTGCCATTAATTATTTTTCAGGCTTTGAAGCAGTTTTCAGAGGGACTGTCTCAGACCAAATACCCTATGTATGTAACCGTTGTTGCCAACGTGATTAATATTGTTCTTAACTATTTATTGATTTATGGCACTTTTGGTTTCCCTGAAATGGGGATTGTTGGTGCAGCCGTTGGGACTTTAGTTTCTAGGGTGGTCATGGTAATTTTACTTTGGGCTATATTTCGTTATAAGGACAAATTTAAGGCCTATGTACACAACATAAACTTTAAGGTTATTGAGAAGAGCGTACTGACTAAAATCATCAATTTAGGCTTTCCTTCTGCATTGCAAATGTTTTTTGAGGTAGCCATATTTACATCGGCCATTTGGCTTAGTGGTGTGTTGGGAAAAAATGCACAAGCGGCCAATCAAATTGCCTTGAACTTGTCTAGTATGACTTTTATGGTGGGTATGGGACTTGGTGTTGCAGCTATGATTAGGGTAGGCAATCAGAAAGGATTAAAAGATTTTAATGCACTGCGGAAAATTGACATGTCTATCTTTTTATTGACCTTTATTATGGAAGTAGTGTTTGCTATTTTGTTTTTAGCTTTTAGAGATATATTGCCTACAATTTATCTCAATAACAATGATTTAATCAATGCGGCAGACAATACAGAAGTTATTTTCCTTACCGGTCAATTACTTTTAGTGGCAGCATTTTTTCAAATTTCAGATGGATTACAAGTAGTGGTCTTGGGTGCATTAAGAGGTTTTCAAGATGTTAAAATACCCACCCTAATTACCTTTATCGCTTATTGGATGATTGGTTTTCCTGTGAGTTTTTACCTAGGCTTATACACCCCTTTGGAAAGCGTTGGAATTTGGCTGGGCCTTTTAGCTGGCCTAACTGCTTCAGCTATTATGTTATATATCCGATTTAATTATCTGACAAAAAAGCATATAGAAGACCTTTCTCTTCCGGTTTCCTAAGATTCTCACTATTTTAGTGCTTTAGTTTAAAATTTAAATTACCACTAAAACAATCAGAAGCAGCATACTTCTGCTCATAGATCAACGTACAGAACAACGTATTTAAAAATATTATCCTATGGAATTTCCAAAATTTTTACTCGGTGACAACACTGATTTCCCCACCGCTATTTTTGTTATACACACAGACTATCCTAGGTTCATTATAAACCTTGAAGACGACAGCGTGGAATGGTTGGAAGATTTTTCTCCAGAAGATGAAAAAGAATTGGAAACGGAAACGGAAGGACTCATTCAAGCAGCTACTGATTTTTACGACAGAGAGATTTCTAGGTACGAAGCATAATGCTAGAGCTACTTCAATCTATAGACCGCGCTCTTTTTGTGTTTCTCAATAGTTTGGGAAGCCCTTCATGGGATGCATTTTGGTTGTTACTCTCAGAAAAGGCTATTGGCGCTCCTCTAGTGCTTTTTTTTCTTTGGAAGATGTACCATAAATACGGTCTTGTAGTTTGTTTAAAAGCGATCCTCGCTTTAGCTATATTAATACTAGCAACAGACCAATTGGCCAACGCGTTTAAGTACGGTTTTGCTAGGCCAAGGCCTTGTCACGAACCGCTACTAGATGTGGGGCTTAGGCTCGTTAAGGCTCGTTGTGGTGGTCCTTATGGTTTCTTTTCTGCACATGCAGCCAACAGTATGGCGGTCACTATATTTATGGGAATGCTCCTCAGACAATTTTGGTCTTGGTTTATTTATATTGGTGCATTTTTGGCTTTTATGGTCGGTTTTAGTAGAATATATTTAGGTGTACATTATCCTTTTGATGTGCTTATTGGATTTTTTATAGGTGCATTCTTTGCCTATCTGGCTCAATTTATTTTTAAGAAACAGGTTTTATTTAAGCAAGCTAATTAATGCTATCTAAAAAGACATTTATCGTATTATTAACTTTGCTCTTGGCGGTTTATGCTATGGGACTGTTTAGTGGACTGTTAGAAAATGATTCTGCACAATTTGCTGTTATGTCTATGAGAATGTTTCAAGAAAGTGATTTTCTCGCGCTATTCAAAGGCACTGAACCCTATCTTGACAAACCACATTTACACTATTGGTTGGCTGCTGCTTCATATGCTGTTTTTGGAATTTATGAGTTTTCATATAAGTTGCCAGGTTTTATGGCTTTATTATTAGCTGCTTATAGTGTGTTTAAACTGGCCCAAATACTGTATTCAGTCCCTGTCGCTAGAGCTGCTACACTTATTTTTTTAAGTGCCCAAACCATTGTTTTATCTGCAATTGATCTTAGGACAGATGCAGTTCTTACAGGATTTGTTGCCTTGTCCTTGTGGCAATTCATCGCGTTTGCGGAAAGGCCCAATTGGCGCCCTATGGTTTTTGGAGCTTTGGCAGCAGCCATGGCTTTTTCTACAAAAGGACATTTGGCTCTTGTCATGATTGGATTTCCTTTAATGGGGCATCTTATTTATAACCGCCAATGGTCACTGCTCTGGAGAAAAGAAGTGCTTTTAGGAGTAGCTGCATTTGTTTTAGGCATATGTCCTATTTTATATGCTTATTATGTGCAATTTGACCTTCATCCTGAATTAGTGATTCGGGGTGTTTCAGATAGGTCTGGTATTTTATTTATCCTTTTTGAGCAGAGTTTTGAGCGCATGAGTGGCCAGGGTATGGGCAGTAATAGTCCTGATTATTTTTTCTTTTTCCATACTTTTCTGTGGGCTTTTCTGCCTTTTACGCCCTTGGCGATATATCTCTTTGTAAGGCGGTTTAAATCCAAAGCAGTTTTGGATAAAACCCAAGGACTTCTATACGGAGCATTGGCTATTTTACTCTTAATAAGCTTTGCCCAATTTAAACTGCCGCATTACCTCAATAGTAGTATTCCCCTTTGGGCGGTATTGGTTGCAGCTAGGGTAGGTGGCCAGGGAATAATTTGGAAACCCATGCTCCACATACAAAAGCTATTATTCGTCCTTTTGGGTACTGTAGCTTTGGTTCTATGTATAGGGGTATTTCCCTTTGAATTTTGGGTTTCCTATGTTTTGTTGGGACTTTTTATAGTAGGAAGTATTGCCTGGATATTAAGGACTAAAGCGGTTTTTTCTGGCATCCTTCTGACAGGAGTCTTAACAGCTGTTTTTGTAAATGGGATTCTAAATATTGGTTTTTATCCTAAATTACTTCAATATCAAGCAGGTAAAACTGCTTCAGAGAAAATATTGCAATCCTCTTACATCTCACCAGATAAGGTGTATAAATGGGGAAACGCACACAGTTGGGCAATGGATTTTGGCCTTAGATCGCCCTTAAAAATAGTAGATCAGTTAGAGGAACTCAAGGATTTGTCAAACGTTTGGATGTACCTAAATGGGCTTCAATTAGACCAACTTTCTAAAACAGACATTCCCTTTAATATTGAATTTTCAGTGCCCTCTTATAGAATTACTAAATTAAAAATAGCCTTTTTAAATCCTGCTACAAGAGCCAATACTTTAGAAAAACGCTACTTGGTGTTTTTGCCTGGTTCCGGTAATGACCTAAAGTGATACACCATTCCAGTTAAAGAGACGGAAGCAGTAATAAAAAAGAACAGCAAGCTCATAGCTATGGCTGTTTTGTAATCTAAGGCCAACCATTGTGCGCCATATAAGAAGGTAAGCTCTCTACTGCCTATTCCACCAATGGTCAATGGAATAATAGCCACGATAGAAGATATTAAAAAAACCAAAAAATACAGTCCAATATCTTGTGTTTGGTCCAGCGCCCATAATATGCACAAGGCAGTAATTAATTGAGACAATTGCACTCCTGCAGAATACACAAAGGTTTTCCAGAAAACAGCTAGGGTGTAAGGGTATATTTTCTTTAACCCTATATAGTAAACTAAAACACCCAAAGGGACAGCTAATATGAAAAGGTATCTAAATGGGCTGAGTAGCTCGTGAATACCAATAGCCGCTAAAAGGGCACTAAAAACGCACAAAAGCAGTAGTCCTGACAGCCTGTCTACTAAAAGGGCGCCAAAGATTTTTTTAGTTGGTGTTTGAAATGTTTTTTTTATGACATACCCTTTATAAGCATCTCCACCAATGCCGCCGGGTAGAAACAAGTTGTAAAACATGCCTAATAAGTAGAGCCTTAAATTATACCCGTGGTTTAGTTGTACTCCTATACATTGCCAGAATAGTTGTAGTCTAAAAGCGGCTATTATTTTTGATAAAAAAAAGAATAAAGTCCCCAAGCCTAAATATCCCCAATGTGCTTTTAACAAAGTTTGAGAGACTTCGCTAAAGGGAATTTTCAAAAAAATAAGGTATAAAAGCACTGCACTGATCCCTATCTTGAGAAATAAAAGCGCTTTTTTTTTCATGTTTTTAGTTAATGATTTTGTGTTGGTTTTGATTTTCATACCAATTTGAACCAATCTTTTTTGAGGCTGTAGTTATTTTGAAATAGCCGTTCCCCCTTGGGTAACTTTTCTGATTCTATAAGGTCTTTTCTTTTGAGACTCGTAGTAGGTTCTGATCAGCAATTCCATAACAATTCCGATGGTGAACAATTGAATTCCTGCAAAAATCAGCATCATTCCCAGGGTGAGTAGGGGCCTAGTTCCTATATCTTCGCCCATAAGTTTAAGGTACACCAAATACGCATTTATACATAGTCCTGCCCCTATTAATAGCACCCCAAAAATCCCAAAGAGATGAATGGGTCTTTGGATGTATTTTCTAATAAAAAGCAATAACATCATATCTGCAATTACCTTAAATACACGCTCCAATCCATATTTGGAGACTCCAGCATGTCTGGCATGATGTTTAACAGGGACTTGTTTTATTTGCGCTCCCTCTAAGAATGCTAAAAGCGTAATGAAGCGGTGCATTTCGCCGTATAAATTAAGGTCTTTAGCCACATCTTTATGAAAGACTTTTAAGGCACAGCCGTTGTCTTTGATGTCTAATTTAGTGACCCTTCTCACCAAGAAGTTGGCAATTTTTGAAGGTATTTTTTTCAGTAAGCTGTCTTTTCGTTTCTGTCTAATACCTGTCACCAAATCATAGCCTCCGTCAATGGCTTCTTTTAACATAGAAGGAATGTCTGAGGGGTCGTTCTGAAGGTCACCATCCATGGTAATAATATAGGTTCCAGAAGCGTAGTCAATTCCTGCAGCAAGGGCCAAACTTTGGCCGTAATTTTTTTTAAGGGCTATTAAGTGGACTTGATTGTCTGCCAAATCATTGACCACCTTTTTGGTTTGGTCTGTGGAAAAGTCATCTATATAAATAATCTCATATTGATACCCTACAAGGCTTTCGTGAATTTTCTGGGTAAGTAAAAGCACATTGTCTTGTTCGTTATAAAGGGGTACAACAACGGAAAGGAGTTCCTGAGTGTGAATGTTCATGATGGTCATTTAGTCCCACAAATTTAAGTCATTTTATAGAATAGCCGTCTTTTTGTAGTATTTCTAAGGACTTTTTTGAAATTTGACGCTAGGTATAAGGCCTGAAGCACCTTTGAAACCGCTTTTTGTGTATTTAAATAAATTTATTGGAGCTATTTTTTGAGTGAAATAGCCTTAAAGTTAGGTTTGTTATTGCCCTAATAAATAGGACCTATTTTTGATTAGATTTTAAAATTATAATGACTTTTTGTGGCTATTTCTAAATCCATCAATAAGTATTTCAGCCGCTTTAGAGATGCTTAAAGTGCCATTGGTGAGTTGTCTTTTTATATCAGGAATTTCATTTTTAACCTTCTTGTCTGCGTAAAAAGAGGCTTCTAAACGCTGGCAAACAAGTCGGTGCAGTCCTAGAATTTTTTGAGCGGTTCTTTTTAGCTCAAAATCACCATGTTTCTTTTGAAGGCGAATAAAATCTTCTATGCTTTGCCACATTTCTTTTACACCGCGATTTTCAATGGCAGAAGCCAAAAGTACCGGGGGCTCCCATCCGTTTTTTCTGGGCCTAAAACCATGAACAGAAGCCTTGAAATACTGCTGTGCTTTTTTGGCTAACGGGGCTTGCGCCCCGTCTGCCTTGTTAATTAACAAGGCGTCTGCCACCTCCAGTAGTCCTCTTTTAATACCTTGAATTTCATCTCCAGCTCCGGGCAATTGAAGGAGTAAAAGTGCGTCTACCATTTCATGAACTTCCAATTCATTTTGTCCAACCCCTACCGTTTCTACAATGATTACGTCAAAGCCAGCAGCTTCACAGAAAAGGATACTTGAGCGGGTATTTTGTGCCACACCACCCAAAGTACTTGCTGCAGCCGTAGTTCTTATATATGCACTCTTGTGCGCAGCCAGTTGGTCCATCCTTGTTTTATCTCCCAGGATGCTTCCGCCACTTTGTTGGCTACTGGGATCAATGGTTAGTACGGCTAGTCTAAGTCCCTTCTCCACAAGATACATACCCAATGCTTCAATTAAAGTGCTTTTACCTACTCCTGGAACCCCAGAAATACCCACTCTTATCGTATTTGGATTTTCTTTTGAAAAGGCGACCTCTAATTCCTGGGCCCATTTTTGGTGAATGGGTAATTTGCTTTCTACCAAGCTAATAGCCTTGCTCAAAGCGGGTATTTCACCATTAACAATCCCTTTGATCAATTTGGGTACCGATATTGATAGGTTATTTTTCATGGTTTTTGTGTGTGAGCGCCCTTAATATTCGATAATAATTAGGGAATTACTCGGCTGTTTTTTCAAATTTGTATCGGGTCTCTTGTTGGTAAGGCCTGTCTTTATCTATGACTATGGTCTTAAAATTTTCATGGCTTGGTGCATCTGGGTATCCCTGGGTTTCAAAACAAATTCCTTTAAATTCTTGGGGTGTAAAGCATACTAGGATGTCTTGGTCTGTATAAACATCCATACGTAACTTGCTTTTTTCAGAGTACACACTAGCTGCTCTTTGTCCTAATTTACTTGTATGGTTCAATACAAATGGCGTGTCTAGTTCTATTTGATTTATTTTTTTTGGTGGGCTAAAATGATAGGCATCATTTTTTAATGAAAGCAGCTTTCCAGTTGGTAATAATTGGTGGTCTGTTTGTATCCTATGGAATGCATTAATTTCTAAAAGGTAATCTGAAACATCCTGGGCTTGGTCTAAAATAAAATAACTGTGATTGCTTAAGTTAAACACCTGAGGGACAGTAGAAGTGCTGTTATAGCTTATTTTTAATTCATTATTTATGAGGCTATAGGTCACTAATGTTTTAATGGTCCCTGATTTTAAAGCCTTATGATTACTAACTCTTTCTTGCTGTACTTGTTGGCAATAAGAAAGACAAATAAAAGGGGCTGCTCCTGAGCCTATTTTTTCTAATTGCCAAAACTGTTTGGAATAGGCTTGCTTCCCTCCATGCAATTCAATGTTTTCAGTATTTCCTGGAAAGTCTACAGTATTTGAAGGGCTGTTTTTTCTTTTAATTCTCCCTGCAAATGGTCCTAGGCAAGCCCCAAGAAACCAAGGGTCCTCTAAATATAATAATACCTCAGGATGTCCTGCGACCAATTCTTGTGATTCTTCGTGTTCAAGCTTTAGTTTTAAACTTTTAATAATAGCACCATAATTCAATACTTCCATTTTTAGAAATTCATTTTCTAAAGTAAATACCTCTATTAAAGCTGCTTTGTGAACACTCATTTAATGAGAGGCTTTTAATAGTTTTGGAAATTTAGCTTTGAATTTTAATAACCTGGGCACAGACACCGCCCTTACATATGGATTGTTTGGGTTTCTAGCTTCAAAATCTTGGTGGTAATCTTCTGCCTCATAAAATATTGTGAAAGGCATTATTTGTGTCACTATTGGGTTATTAAAAGCCTTCTCGGTGTTTAATACATCTATATGCGTTGTAATAACTGCTTTTTCAGCACTTGTTTTGTAAAAAGCAATTGACCTATATTGAGGACCTCTGTCTGGTCCTTGTCTGTTGCGGGTAGTGGGATCGTGGGACCCAAAAAATACTTTAACTAAAGTTTCATAGGAAACTTGCTTTGGGTTGTAAGGTACCTTAACAGCCTCTGCATGTGCGGTTCTGCCTCCTGCAACTTGATTGTAGGTAGGATTTTTTTCTGTTCCCCCAGCATAGCCTGAAACCACATCTCCAACCCCTGTTACAGATTCAAAAATAGCCTCTACACACCAAAAGCAACCACTGGCAAAATAGGCGGTTTCAGTATATGAATTTTGAGGGGCTTTTTCAGATGGTTGTAGTACTAAAGCAAGTGCTAAAGTACACCACAGAAAAGCATTTGTCATAAATGTTTTAGAAATCATAGTCTCTTTTTTTTGTATAACAAGTTACAAAAAAAAGAGACTACCAAAGGGTTTTAAAGATCGGTTCAAACACAGCAGTTGTCATGTAAAATAGTCTTACAAACCATACAAGCCAATTGCCAGCAAACAAATGAAATAAAAAGTGCAGAAGGTTCCTATTGTTTTACGCCAGGCTGGGTAATCTTAAAGCCTTCTTTTTCTTTAGCAGCGTCTACCATGTCTTTAACTTCTTTCAATAGGGCTTTTGCGTCGTAAATAATTCCGTCTTTAACCGTGTAATTTACCCCGCCTTTTCTAACCACTTGATTGTCTTCAGTCAAAGAAACTGCTCCTGTTCCATAAAGGACTTTTAGGTTTTGAAGGGGGTTTTGATCTACGATCACAAAATCTGCCAATTTACCCACTTCTACAGTGCCTAACTGGTCTTCCATTCCTAGTGCTTCTGCGCCGTTTAAAGTAGCAGATCTGATAATTTCTAGCGGGTGAAATCCTGCCTCTCTGAGAAGCTCTAATTCCCTTACGTAGGCAAAACCATAGAGCTGATAAATAAATCCTGAATCTGAACCTGTAGTAACCCTTCCGCCTCGGTTTTTATATTCATTGATGAAAGTCATCCAAAGTTTGTAATTTCTTTTCCAAGCCACCTCTTGTTCGGTACCCCAATTGTGCCAGTAGGAGCCATGCGATATTTTACTTGGTTCATAAAATTTCCACAAGGATGGCAAGGTGTAATCTTCATGCCATTCTGCCCTTCTAGCCCTTTGAAGGTCTCTATTGGCCTCATAAATATTAAAGGTGGGGTCCATGGTAAAATCCAATGCGATGAGTTCATTCATTACATTATTCCAATGGTCGGAGTAGGGGGCAGCTGCCTGTTCCCAGAGTTGTCCAGCACCCTCAAAGCGGTGTTGTTCGTTTTGATAGTTGTAATCTAATGCATAGTTTTGGACTGTTCTGTCTGAGAACAATGCCTCCGGCAAACCATACCAATGTTCCATACTAGTCAGTCCGGCTCTAGCGGAGTGTAATACATTCCATCGCGCCACATCCATTTGTGAATGGTGGCATGCAGAACCTAATCCTAGCTTTTTGTTTTCTTCTAATGCGGCTTGCATAATAGCTGGAGCAGCACCAAAAAATTTAATTCCGTCTGCGCCTTGTTTTGCATTATCCCTCACCCATTCTCTAGCCTCTTCTGGTGTGTTAATGTCTTTTTTACTTCCAGACCCAAAGCCCGTATAAGCGAAAAGTCTCGGAGCTACTATGCTGTTTTTTTCTGATTTTCTTTTTAGGTCTAGGGTAAATTCTAGTCCTCTTCCAGAGGGTTCTCTCACTGTTGTTACCCCATGGGCCATCCAGAGTCTAAACACATATTCTGGTTCTGCTCCTTGTGCGCGGCCCCCAATATGTCCATGCATGTCTATAAAACCAGGCATTAAATACATGCCCGATGCATCTAACTCTTTTCCTCCTGCTTTTAGCGTAGGCCTACTCTTTTCTGTAATAGCCACACCAGGATACCCCACTACCGCTATTTGAGTAATTTTATTTCCTTCTACTACAATATCTATTGGTCCTCTTGGAGGTGCTCCATTTCCATTGATTAGGGTAACCCCTCTAATAATTAGTTGGCTGTGTGGACCGTCTCCTTCTGCAGATTGTCCAAAACCAATGCTGATAGTTAGTAAAGCAATTAATAAGTGTAGTGGCTTTTTCATTGGGTGGTTTTTGTGGTTAGTGATTTTCGATTGGGTCCAGGGTCACTATTTTGTGATGATCCAGCTGCCTTCTTTTAAAAGTGATTCAGCTTGTTTGTATTTTAATGTTTTTTGTTCTCCACTCATTACATTCTGAATGGTTACTTTATCATTTCTTCCAATTTTAGCTTCTGTTCTAACAATGGTTTCTGTCACTGATGGTCTACCTGCTTGGTTTTGACTTATCGCCCTACTTTTAGCAGCCATTTCATCTACATTAGGAATTTCTTCTTTGGTTGTTTGAAGGTTTTCTTTGGCCCTGCGTTGCTGCCTGGCTTCTTGAATTTGATTCGGATTCTCAGTGGGAAGTTCTCCTTTGAATAAGAAAGAAACAATGTCTTTATTGACCCTTTCTAACATACCCTTGAACAGTTCAAAAGCTTCAAACTTATAAATTAATAAAGGATCTTTTTGTTCGTGAACAGCCAACTGCACAGACTGTTTAAGCTCATCCATTTTTCTCAAATGTGTTTTCCAAGCCTCGTCTACCATGGCTAGAGTAATGTTTTTCTCAAAGTCAGTGATGAGTTGCTTTCCTTCACTCTCATAGGCTTTGGTGAGGTCTGTTACCACGTTTAAGGTTTTAATTCCATCTGTAAAAGGCACTACAATACGCTCAAACTTATTGGATTGGTCTTCGTATACATTCTTAATTACCCCAAAGGCGGTTTGGCTACTGCGGGCCATTTTATTTTGATAATGAACTAGTACAGATTTGTATGTTTTTCTAGTAAGGCTGTTAGGCGCTTCTTTTAAGAATTCTTCCTCTGAGAATGGTGCTGTCATTCCAAAGTATTTGATCAGTTCAAATTCAAAGTTTTTAAAATCACTGGCCGCTTTATTGTCTCCTGTAATGATTTCACAAGTATCAAATATCATGTTGGCAATGTCTAATTTAAGACGTTCGCCTTGTAAAGCGTGCCTCCTTCTCTTATAGACCACTTCTCTTTGTGCGTTCATGACGTCGTCGTATTCTAAAAGACGTTTACGAACCCCAAAATTATTTTCTTCTACTTTTTTCTGAGCCCGCTCTATGGATTTTGTCATCATAGAATGTTGAATCACTTCTCCCTCTTCTAAGCCCATTCTATCCATGAGTTTGGCTACCCTGTCTGATCCAAAGAGTCGCATTAGATTGTCTTCTAATGAGACATAAAATTGAGAGCTACCTGGATCTCCTTGTCTTCCAGACCTTCCCCTTAGCTGTCTGTCTACCCTTCTAGAATCATGTCTTTCAGTTCCAATAATGGCAAGTCCACCGGCGGCTTTAATTTCTTCTGAAAGTTTAATGTCTGTTCCCCTTCCAGCCATGTTGGTTGCAATTGTAACCACGCCTGCATTTCCAGCTTCTGCAACAATATCTGCTTCTTTTTTATGCAACTTGGCATTCAATACATTATGGGGTACTTTTCTGATGCCAAGCATTTTGGAAAGTAATTCAGAAATTTCTACGGAGGTAGTACCAATTAGTGTGGGTCTCCCTGCTGCAGATAGTTTGGTGACTTCTTCTATAATGGCATTGTATTTTTCTCTTTTGGTTTTGTAAATCAGGTCATCTTTATCTGCCCTAGAAATAGGTCTATTGGTGGGGATCTCCATGACATCTAATTTGTAAATTTCCCAAAACTCCCCAGCTTCAGTAATAGCGGTACCTGTCATACCAGCTAACTTCTTGTACATTCTAAAGTAATTCTGTAAGGTAACGGTGGCAAAAGTTTGTGTAAGGGCCTCGATTTTTACATTTTCTTTGGCTTCAATGGCTTGGTGTAGGCCATCTGAATACCTTCTACCATCCATAATCCTTCCTGTTTGTTCGTCTACAATCATGACTTTATTGTCCATGACTACATACTCAACATCTTTTTCAAATAAAGTATAGGCTTTTAACAGTTGGTTTAAGGTATGAATGCGCTCACTTTTAATAGAAAAGTCTTTAAATAATTGGTCCTTTTCGGTGGCTTCTTCTTCTAATTCAAGCCCTTTGTTTTCAATCTCAGCAATGGCTGAACCAATATCTGGTAAAACAAAAAATTCTTTGTCTTCTTCTGTAGAAAGGTATGAAACCCCTTTTTCAGTAAGGTCTATTTGATTGGTTTTTTCTTCAATTACAAACCACAATTCAGCGTCTACCTCTGGCATTTGCTTATTGTTGTCTTGCATGTAGAAGTTCTCTGTTTTTTGTAACAGTTGTTTTACGCCTTCCTCACTTAAAAATTTAATGAGGGCTTTATTTTTTGGTAACCCTCTGTGGACCCTGAGTAAAAGGAACCCTCCTTCTTTTTCGTTCCCAGCTGCGATTAGCTTTTTAACCTCTGACAAGATACCAGTGAGGTACTGTCTTTGCATGTTTACCAATTCGTTTACCCTTGGCTTTAACTCTGTGAATTCGTGTCTGTCACCTTCTGGAACAGGACCTGAAATGATGAGTGGTGTTCGGGCATCGTCCACAAGGACGGAATCTACTTCATCTACAATGGCAAAGTTTGGCGCTCTTTGTACTAAATCGGTTGGACTGTGCGCCATATTGTCACGTAGGTAGTCAAATCCGAATTCATTATTGGTGCCATAGGTAATGTCTGCTTCATATGCAGCCCTTCTCCCCGGAGAATTTGGTTGGTGGTGGTCAATACAGTCTATGGTCATTCCGTGGAATTCGAACAAAGGAGCCATCCATGCACTATCCCTTTTAGCCAAATAATCGTTCACGGTCACTAAGTGTACCCCATTTCCTGTAAGCGCATTTAAATAAACCGGTAGGGTGGCCACTAAGGTTTTCCCTTCTCCTGTTTGCATCTCTGCAATTTTCCCCTGGTGTAGTGCTATTCCTCCAATAAGCTGAACAGTATAATGGATCATATCCCATTTTACTTTTTTACCTGCTGCGTCCCAGCTTGTACTCCAAATTGCAGTGTCATCTTGAATGTTTACGTAATCTTTGGTGGCGGCAGCTTTTCTGTCTGACGCAGAAGCTGTTACGGCTATTTCTTCTGACTGAGTAAATCTTTTTGCAGTTTCTTTGACTAGGGCGAATGCTTCAGGTAAAAT
>Ga0102877_1000507_pt1 | contig 13411 bp, 6 predicted proteins | sample Colrivmeta1548B3_FD_78186 | JGI IMG/M metagenome (GOLD analysis project Ga0102877, IMG submission 78186) | Estuarine microbial communities from the Columbia River estuary - metaG 1548B-3 | ecosystem: Environmental > Aquatic > Marine > Intertidal zone > Estuary | place: USA: Columbia River Estuary...
CAGCTTTATCATTACTCGATCTCTGATTCCCCTTTCTCATATTGCGGGCCTACTCGATCGGCCAGACAGCCGAAAATGCCATATTGGTTCGATCCCCCTGATTGGCGGCATCTCTATTTATCTGTCCGTCCTGTTTTGCGCTGTCGTCTTTTTGAATTTGCCTGAACACTTTATCGGTATAGCTCTGATCTGCGGTCTTGTGACCCTGCTAGGCGCCCTAGACGACCGCTATCCAGTGCATGCCAACTATCGCCTGCTGATGCAAATGCTCGCCGGCATCGCCATTGCCAGTATCAGCCAAGTGTGTCTGCGCGACCTCGGCAATTTGGTCGGGTTTGGCAATATCAGCCTAGGCATCTTCGCCATACCCTTCACCGCCATCACCATCACAGGGCTTTGCAATGCCTACAACATGGTCGACGGCATCGACGGCCTCGCTGGCTCCATGACGCTCGTCTGCCTAGTCGCTCTTCTCTATTTAGCCCTAGGCCGGGCGCCGGACAACGAAGTTGCGCTGCTGGCCCATCTCGCCACTTCAGTCGCGGTGTTTCTGGTGTTTAATTTAACCATCCGACCCTTTGCACATTCGAAGATATTTATGGGCGACGCCGGCAGCACATTCCTAGGCTGCGCGGTTGCAATCGCCATGATTTACTTTTCACAGACCCACGAAAATGTCGACCGCCCAGCGACAGCCCTCTGGCTAGTAGCCCTGCCTCTGATGGATATGACCAGCACCATGGTGCGCAGAATCAGCAAAGGAAAATCACCCTTCCACGCCGATAGAACCCACCTGCACCATATTCTAATTAGAGGGGGACTCACCCAACGTCAGGCGCTGGTTGCGATTATTGTTGCTGCGAGTGTTATTGCGAGCGTGGGTATCGTGCTTGAGCGCGTGCGGCCACAAAACGATGCGATTTCTTTCGCGCTGTTTTTAGTGACTTTTTGGATGTATTTCAAATTTGTGTTTAAGCACGCGTTTAGGTTTGCGAAGATCGTGCGGCACCTTCATTTATGACTACATTCGTCTCGACACTAGTTGTCGAGACGAATAACGGCATTGAATTGAGTCACTGGAATACCGGCAGCATCCTGTATAGGAAGCGTTGTCGCTATACTAATATGCAGCGTTCTCGGCACCAATAACGAACCTAACAGACTTCCAGCAACCTTAACACCTTCGTTGAGGGCCGCTAACAATTTTATGTCCAGCGACTTTTTACCCGATGTCTGATCAACTGTAACGGCCATAATGTCAAATTCATTAATGGTTGTTTTGATTTTTAGCCCCGCTTTATTGACTTCTAAAGATATGCTTTGCGCAGGCTCTTCAATTGAGGCGTTGGCGCGGTCCGACGACCAGTTAATCTGCAGCTGACAATGCAGCTGTGATTCGTTGTCAGCCCTGACGCCATCTGACCCTGTGGTGATCGTAAGATCAACCGTACCTGTGCCATCACCAGCCGGCAGAGAATCATCTAGCAAGAAGCTCAACAGAGCCTCAGAATAATCGCCAGTCGGAGACGTTGTGCCATTAATAATATTCGTCAAATTAAGCGGCGCAGAACTCAGATTCATGCTTGCAGCACCATCAGCAAAGACAATATCAAAAGTCGTTTTCTCAAGTGTTTGATCGGCGGGATTGTAATCCTGTAAAACAACAGTATTGCCGTAAAGCTCAAACGCACCGGACGTATTTATCCCATCCGCGTTATCACCAATACCGTCTCCGTCAGAGTCTGAACTTTCTGTCGGATCAAACGGAAATGCGTCGTCGACATCCAAAACGCCATCGTTATCATCATCTGGATCGGCATTGTCGCCAATTCCATCGGAGTCTGAATCAATGGTCTCAGTACTATCCAAAGGGAAATCGTCGGCAGCGTCAACAATACCATCGTTGTCATCATCGCTGTCTTCCACAAGACCCAGTGCGAGGCAGCTAATATTGCAGCTGTTAGGCAACCCGTCTGAGTCAGTGTCGAGTAATGCGAGTTTAGCCACTAGTCGTGCTTTGGCCTCTGCTTTTGCAGCCGCTCGCACAGCCTCAAGACCCGATGGCGTAATGAAGGTTAAAAAGAGATTCGCGTCAAACGAGGATAAAGACGCGCCGCTGGCCTTTAGCGCTGACAGCGCAGCCGCCATTTCAGCGATCTGATCTGCTGCTTTACGCTTTAGGATCGCTGCTGTGGACATTTCAACGCCTTGCAACTGTGTTTTATTTAGCGCGTCAAACTCTGCCGCTACAGCTTCGATAGTCTCAGTACCCTTAGCTAGCATGTAATCGATCACATCACTATCCACAGACATGTTCAGTGCGGTTAAAGACTCCGCAAACTTACCTGACTCAATATCCTGAGAAATGAATGACGCTACTGCTTGAAGAACCGAGCTATCCGAAAAGTTAACGATGCCCTCTGCCGACGTTAAAATATCGCTAGAGCCTCCACTCTGTATCTTAGAGGCTTCAACCAGAGTATTAACCATCGCATCAAGCACAGCTGCTTGGGCTACGTCTATTGGAATGTCTCCACTGGCGCCAGAGGAGCTTCTCACCGCTTCAGTGAAAATTAACGCAGACAACATTATCTTCTGCGCTATTACCTCGACTGCGATAGCATCACTGTCAATCGCTTCCACAGAGAATGGGTTATAGGTCAATATATCAATAGATAAGGGAAGTCCAAGCGCGTCAACCACATCCGTTGCTGTGAGGCTCTGAGCTGCCCCCAAGGATGTTTTAGCGTGGCTGTACAGGGTGGTCATCGGGCTAACCATGGCGCCGCCCTCCGGAGCCCTCAGCAGCATATCTGCGGCAGCGAACCCCTCTCCCGTATTGTAATCAATAGTCTCATCATCGATTACAACAGCCACTTGATAAAGATCCGGCGCAAGACCGTCTTCAGATAGGGAGTAAGCCCCCGTTGTATCCGTGTATACGAATGGTTCAGTGTTACCCGGCAGTGAGTTTCCATCATAATCGAGAAAAACTTTCGCGCGATACAAAGGGCCTTTCACAACGTGTCCAGACTGAATTTCGCTAACAACCGTCACTTTTGCCGTAGCGCTCGCACTATTGCCAGCCGCATCTATCGCACTGAATGTGACCACAGTATCGCCAAGTGGAAATACAGCTGGGGCGTTGTTGCTAATTGACACATTGCTATCAACATTGTCACTCGCAGTAGCCGCGGCGAGAAACGCTGCAATCTCTGTTTCGCTCTCGGAAACCCCTGAGCCATTAGGCGCGACAACCGTTAAGGTTGATGGCACAGAAATTACCGGTTTAGTCGTGTCTGGATTACTAACGGGAGGTGCCGACGGGACCGAACTAGATCCACCACCGCCACCGCAACCGGACACAAAAAGAAACAAGATAACTAGAGGAAACTTATTATGACTCATCTCTATGTTCCACCTTTTGAGATCACTAATTAATAACAGTCTAAGGACGATTTTGAGGGGAAATATGTTTGGCTTATAGACAGCAGACCCTTAGAACTCCATCAAAAGAATATGTATCTCAAGACCGTTTAGAGTCACAGAATTGTCGGCGTTTAATGTTGATCGACGATAATAGACATCAACCGGCACATCACTAACGGTGAACTCGATCCCTGCGTAAAACTGTGAGTCTGTATTGCTAGCATCCACTGACGTGGATGCCGTCAGGCTGTCGCCAATGAGCCCATCAGCCTCTGCTTTTAGAGACCAGTGTTTGACGCCCCCTCCAAGCACAGCACTCAGGCTGGGTGACAAGGCATATCTAACACCCAATGAGATATCCGTCATTGCAACAGTCGAGTCGATACTCGCCACGACCGGCATAGCAAATGCCTCTCCCTTTAAGTCGCCGCTAATATCATAGGAGACATAGTCTGCAGCCATCACTAAGGATAGCCGATCGCTGATAGGGAACTGATAATCGTAACCGACTCCGTAGAACAAACTATCTGCAGGTCCCGTCAATACGACACCCGCAAATGAAGCCGACTGCTTCGGGAGATAGCCCCCACCAGCAACAATATAGAGAGATCCCAAAGATGCCGTATCAGCATTAATCTTGAGCCCAGCGCCACCCGTACGAAAGGACGCCGATTTACCATCGACAACAATACTTTCTTCAGACTGGCTGTAAGAAGTCGCCAGCTCAAGGGTCCAGTCTATATAAGACTGTGCCCAAGAAGCTGACTGAGATACACACAATACAAAGGCTAAGCAAATTTTAATACGCATGTAATCGGGAACCCGTAACCTCCAGTAAACTCGACAGGCTTATAAATAGGGCTCTATACAGAGCCTTATTTAATTTCAATAATCACTTTTAGACCATCAAATGCTAACCCAGTAGGATCCACCAAGCTCATTGTCGTTGTAATATCGACGTGATACACACCCGCACTCAGCAAACTGGCCAAGGGAAGCGCTTTTAACTGCCCAATAAGCCCCAGTAACTTAATATCCAATGTTGCAGGATAAATTGCACCATCTTGGGATATCGACAACACATCGGAATCAATGTTTGAAACGCTAACTGCGACTTCTATACCATCCCTCGTCTTGTAAAACGCCTCTATTTCCTGCGCTGGCGCCGTGATGGTGGCAGAAACACGGTCAGCCATCCAATCAACCGTGAACTCAAAACCGACTTGACGCTCACCATCGTCTCTGACGGCATCGGTGCCATCTATCAGATTCATGGTTACAGTTTCAGTGCCTGAACCCAACGGAATAGCCGACAATCCAAAGCTAACAACGGGCGTTCTAAAGTCAGATCCGGAGACTGCATTTTCCATATTGAGCAGATTCAACGGAACATCCCGCAAGTCTGCAGTCAAGAAACCATCAACCACAGCCACATCAACATCGAGAACCGTCGCTACTTCCTCACCAGACGAGGGATCATAGTCGATTAACGTGATCTCCGAATCAGCCAGCTTAAAGGCGTCAACAATTTCAATGATGACACTTAGGCCGTCCACACTTTCGCCAGACGGTGCAGTCAACGCGAGAGATGTAGACACGTTGAGATGGAAAACACCAACACTTGCAATACCATCTAGTGCGGACCCAAGCTGCTTTATCAATGACGCAAGCTTTATTTCCAGACTAGCCGGGTAAGTTGCGCCATCGCTAGTGATTGACAGCATATCTGCATCAGCATTAGAGAGCTCAACATCGATCTGAACACCCTCTTTGGTTGTGTACGAGGCAACTAGGTCCTGAACAGGGACTGTGATCCAAGCTTCATTCCCATCAGAAATCCAATCAACGCTTAGCTCGACTTGAATCTCACGCTCACCTGAATCGCGGGTTCCATCGAGACCATCGACTAGGCTGATAGCGATGGTTTCACTGCCCGAACCCACGGGTAAGCTTGAAAGAGCAAAGCTCACTACAGGAGTTTGAAAATCGCCACCGTAGATCGCATTTTCAATATTGGTTAAGTTTAGCGGGGCCACCCGTAAATCCACCATCGCCATCCCGGCTTCAACAGAATAAGCAACCTCGTTGGTTACGGTTGTGCCGTCCAACGGATAATAATCCGTCACGGTTATGACCGATTCAGCAAGCCTAAACGCATCAACAATTTCAACAATGACATTCAAACCATCAACGTTTTCACCAGATGACGCTTTGAGAGGCAGCGACGTGGTCACTTCCAGGTGATAGACACCCGCAGACAAAATATCACCAATCGGCAAGCCGCTTAGTTGCGTCAGCAAAGACACAAGCTTTATTTCAAGCGTAGCTGGATAAATTGCACCGTCTCCGGTCACAGACAGTACGTCTGGATCAGCGTTGACAACTTCAACCTCAACCTCAACTCCGTCGCGTGTCTTGTAGGACGCAGTAATATCTTGAGATGGCACAGTTATCGCCGCAACTGTCCCGTCAGAATCCCAATCGATCGCAAGCTGAACATTAACCTGACGCTCACCTGAATCTCGATTTGCATCAAGACCATCAATCAAAGTCAGATTAACAATTCCGCTTCCAGATCCAACTGGCAAGCTTGACAAGCCAAAGGTCACGACTGGCGTTTTAAAGTCACCACCATAAACCGCATTTTGAATGTTAGTAAGATTCAACGGTGCCGTGCGAAGGTCAAGAACAGCTCGGCCGTTCTCTATACTATAAGTAATTTCATTTGTTACAGTTGAGCCATCAAGTGGCAAATAGTCAGCGATCGTCACTGATGTATCGGCAAACGTGAATGTATCAGGCTCATCGGTAACCGTCACAGTGATGGCTTTGGATGCAGTGAAAAGACCGTCAGATACAACGACGGTTAGTGCATAAGATAAGTCATCTCGCTCAAAGTCTGGCGCAGTTACAAAGCTCAACACACCAGCGGACGAAATCGTAAACTCAGCCGCATCTGCACCTGAAAGACTGTAGGTCAAGTCAGAGCTGTCAACATCTAGCGCAGTAACGGTGCCAACCGTCGTTTCATTTTCAGAAACGCTGAACTCACCTGAGCCACTGATCGTCGGCGCGACATCATTAACGTTGACTATTGTTACGACAACAGCAGCAGTGCTTGTACTTACACCATCACTGACACTTACGTTAAAGCTGTAGCTTGATTTTGCCTCATAGTCGGGCGATGTCTCAAACCTCAAGATACCCAAAGTCGAGATCGTTATTGCACCAGCATCCGCTCCCGAAACACCATAGCTCAGTGCGCTAAAATCAGCATCGGACGCGGTCACACGACCGATAGATCGTTGATTTTCTTTCACAGTGAAGGCACTCGCAGACGTGATCACAGGCGCTTCATCGTTCAAATTAACAACGCTCACCGTAATTGACACGCTAGTCTCGTTCGTACCGTCACTAACGGTCACAATCGCTGAATACTTTGACTTAATTTCATAATCTGGGGCTGATACAAAGCTCAGAACACCCTCAGTAGATATTGCCAGCAGCGCCGCATCACTGCCCGACAAACCATATACAAGAGCAGCACCCGATGACGAAGACGCTACCACAGAGCCGATTTCGGTTTGGTTTTCATTGGCAGAATAGGCAGAAGACGAACTGATAACGGGCGCATCGTCGTTCGCATCTGTAATTGTAATAGTGATATTTTGAGAAACGGCATTGCCATTACTATCTACCACTTTCACCGTGACCTGATAGAGCGCTTTTGTTTCAAAATCGGGGGCGCTGTTAAATACCAAGACACCTGAACTGGATATGCTTAGGGCGCTTGCATCCGCTCCCGAAAGGCTATAAGAAAGTATGTCTCCCGCCGTATCAACGGCGATAACTTGACCAATACTTGTTTGGTTTTCCGCGGCTTCGAAACTAGCGGCAGACTGAATAACAGGCGCTACAGTGGTTAACAAATACGCTGTCACTTCTTGCTCATTCAGAGCAACGGCTGCTTGCACTGACTCTGCGTTGTCGAGCGTAACCACTCCCGAGACATCAACATCACTCTCCGTTAACACAACTGTTTGACCCGCGGCTTGCTGCAAACCCACAGCCTGCACAACGATAGCAGCAGCTTGAGCAGACTCGCTGACTGCCTGGGCTTTCAATCTTGACACAGCAGATGCAGCACTGGTGCCAAATGACGCCGTACTTACAGCGTTAAAAGCACTCGATACCGTAGCAATGGTGTTTGCAGACACATTAAGTGCAACCGACCCCGTGACAGTAGCAGCGGCAATATCCGCTGTCGTTCCTGCAGCTGCAGCTGCATCCTGCACAAGCGCACCCAAGCTACCCTCATCTGTGCTGCTCAGGCTATCAAGCACCGCATTATTTACGTCGGAAATATCATCCAAATCGGTAAGATCAAAGCTAGCCGCAGAGGTTCCGGCGGGTGCTTTAGCGGCGGCTGCCGCAACTTTTGCTAGGGCGTTTAAAGCAGTAGCGCCAGCTTGCTGCTGGGAAACACCCGTCTCTGACTTCAATGCTGTCTTACTCATGGCAACAACAGACTCAGAAATAACTTCCAATGCTGTCATAATATTTTGAGCAACTGCCTCAACCGCAGACGCAGTTTCAAGATCAACGTAGTTCCCATCCGCATCTTTGGCATAGGGGTTATAGTTCGCAAGATCTACGCCCTCTGGAAGACCAAAGGCAGCCGAGAACTCTTCTTCGCTTAAAGTCTCACCTTCTGCTAGCCCACTTAACGCCGCAGCGTACAGAGTCGTGATGGGTGTAATAACTTCACCACCCTTTGCAGCCGAAAGCTCTACGCCAGAGTCGGCATAACTCTCACCGGACAGCACATCGATCGTTTCCTCAGCCATCAGTACTACGATGGAATAATCATCTGGGGCATTGCTCGTTTCAGCTAGGGTATATTCACCGTTCTCATCTGTAGTGGTCGAAGGCTCATCGGCATCAAGCTCGTTATCACCATCGTAATCAAAGAATACAATTGCATTGACCAACGGCCCTTTCACCACGGCACCTACTTGACTAGCGCCCGTTACCGTCACGACAACACTGTCGCTGACAGTATTTCCAGCCGCATCAGATGCAGAAAAAACCACCGTTGTTTCACCGATAGCGAAGGTAGCAGGTGCGTTGTTAGTAACAGTCACCGAACTATCAACATTGTCCGATGCGGTTGCCAGAGCCAAAAAAGCCGCGACTGCGTCATCTGTTGCGGCAATACCCGCAGCCGACGTAGCGACAAAACCTGCATCCGCTGGAACCGACAGTGTAGGCGACGACTGATCCGTTACCGTAACAACAGCAGTGGCCGTAGCCCTGTTACCTGCAGCATCAGTCGCAGTAAAGGTAACTGAAGTATCACCAAGGGGAAACACGCTCGGAGCGTTGTTAGTTACTGTTACCGAAGAGTCAACATCATCGGTGGCTGACGCACCCTGTAAAAAGGCCGCAATCTCACTTGCACTCGCAGGCGTACCTGAACTATCCACGGCAGCAACCGTGACCGAGGAAGGCGCGGCAACCACAGGACTAACGGTATCTTTCTTAGAACCTGAACCACCACAAGCACCTAAAAATAGTGCAAGAGCCACAACAACAGATAAATTTTTCACCGTTTACCCCTCAATACCAACAAAGATTAGAAACGAATAAGACTTATATGTAAGCATAAACCTTCAATCGATGATTATGCACTATTAGATATAAGTTTCAAAGCTTAGCGAGCCGGCGCTGCCAATATAAAGTTATAGCCCGTCAATTGAGACCAAAAGTGCTGTAACAATAGGCAAATACTGCTTCTCGCTACATGTTACGGAGTAGATTGACCTGATCATTACACGGCGGAGAAGAGGAACAACGGCTGAATATTTTCTAGAACGCGCGAGGCGCTAAAAGGACAATTTCTGTGTTCGAGACGCCAAAAAAGGCCTGGCATTTTCACTCAACCAAGCACTCAGATTTTCGAGAGCTACACCTGAGGTGTCGCAGAGACCTAAAAAAAGCCTTGAGCTTGGTCATTCGTTGCAGCGATCTCAAGCCCATTAATTATCAAAAACACATAGCTAGCCGCGAATGTCATTCGCTTGTTACCATCACCAAAACGATCATTCTGGGAAAGACTTCCACCACAAGGCTGCCTCCACAAGACTGGAATCTCTTATCCCCTCGCCACCACCATAACGCTCTATCTGATCTGCATGAATAGTCAGAATGTCATCGACCCGAATATAGTCAAAGCTCATTGTGCTAACTTTATTTGCATGACTGCTAGCTCGCCATAACATCGCTTATCGGACATCAAGTTCAAATATGACATCAACACGCATTGTGCGAGACTTATCGTCCATGGTTATTACCCTCAAAAAACGAGCGCACGGCCTTATTGATACCCCTATTTAAATCAAGGCGCAGATTCTGACGCGCTCACCATAAAAATGGGCACGATAGTGCTAGTTCCAAAGCGCTCGGGAAGCGGCGACGAACAAGCCTAAGCAGCGCTTGCTGCCACGGCGAATCGGTGCAGGAATGACGAGGTTATTCAATTACAGAGTGGCATTCGCCTGCCAGCCAATAGGCAAGGTCACGCATTACTCAGTACTTCATCGAGGCACCGGTCTATCGCCTTTAAGGCATTAAATATAAAGTAAATTCTGTAACCCAGCCCCCTGAGGTGATCCCTCAAAGGCTGACCAGTTAGGCAGCACCTGCATTAATGCGTCGCCGCTGACACCCATCCAACCTGCTATCTCAGCAAACATCGCATCTGACGCTGTAGAGGGTAAGAACCGGCCGCGGCCCAAATCCAGAGGATGGTCTTCCACCAACTCCGGAAACTCACCGTAGATCTGTGCACCGCGGACTGCGCCTCCGAGCATCATGGCATTACCGCCCCACCCATGGTCTGAGCCTTTACCATTTGACGTAAGCGTTCTTCCAAAATCAGAGATCGTAAACGTAGTCACTTGGGATGAGACGCCCAGTTCCTCAGTAGCTGCCATCAACTGTCCCAAACCCGCATCGAGCGCAGGTAACATTTGAGCTTGTTGCGCTAGCGTGTCCTCGTGATGATCCCAGCCACCGTAGGTGACAAAAAAGGTTTGCCTTGTCACACCCAGCTGCTCACGAACGCTAATTAATTCAGCAATTCGCTTCATGGCGGTCGAAAAGCCGTCTTGAGCAAACGGCGTTGTTAATGCTGTCGCCTGGGCCAATGCTGCGCCGAATACGTCACCGGTATCAATCGCAGATCGTATTTTATCCGCATAAACACGTTGCAGCCTGGATGATTCACCCCCATCGAGAAGTTGATCAACTACTTGCTTAAAGGCCGCGTTGTCCTGATACCCCCTAATATTGCGGATCCCATCGGCGGCATTAATACTGTAAGCCCCTGACGATGAGCCGGATTGAAACGAGTTGTTACCCGAGAGTGAAATATTACCCGCCAGCGTCAAACCACTATTGCGAGCGGCCAAAGCATCTATAAGGCGACCACCAAACCCTGTGCCTGAGCGGGTACTGGGCATGGCGGTTTGCCAACTCAATATTTGGTCTGAATGTGAGAACAAGCCCAAAGGCAACTGCGCCGTACCCTCCTCATAAGATGCACGATTGGTGGGTCCAACCAGTGGACCAACGTTCGCGATCATCGCAGCTTGACCTGCATTAAAACGTTGCTGAAGTGATGGCATTGCAGGATGAAGGCCAAATTGTGCCCCATTGTTGACCCCATCAAGCGGCAATAATGAGGACTGCGATAACGCCAGATCAGATCGGCGATTTTGATAGTGGCTGTATTGCGTTCCCCCACGAGGGACCAATATATTGAAACTATCTGCGCCACCGGCAAGTAACACGCAAATTACCGCTCGATACTCCTCAGAAGCAGAGGCCGACATCGAAGAAACCACGCTGAGCGGCACAACAGAGGCCAACCCCAACCCCATCGCAGACCGCAATCCGGATCGTAGGAATTGTCGACGATTTAGCATTACAGAGTCCCTCCTGTGACGGCCTGATCAGGTGAAATGAGTGCCAAATACAATATTGCCTGTGCTCGCTCCAGCGCACTCAGGCTGGCAAACTGTGTGAGCGCGCTGGCAAGGATGTCTTTGGTATTCGCGCTCATTAGACCCGCAAAAAAAAGACGATCAAGGCGCATGATAAACGCGTCACTATCATCAACTAATGCAATAAAGGGTGACAGATCCACCTTAATATCGGGAAGAGACCGGTGGGTATCGATCGATGACTCGCCATAAACGACCATCGCCATCAAATTAGTGATGCCAATCGAGGTATCTTCGGTCGTAATTTGCATCTCAGGTGAGACAAGCCCCTGGCCACCTGCCGGCCGATAAAATGGCGAGTAAAAATTAAAAACACTTGGCGCCGCCAAAACAAATTGACCGGTTAAATACTGAGCAAGTAGACCAGTAGCCCCGTAAGTCACGCCATCAGACGGTCGCGCTGTTAACGCGCGATTCACCGCCACATAACGACGAAACGGTTCCCGTACCCGTTCGGCATGAGCTACCTCTGGATCAGTCAAGATCGCGCGAATGACCGCCTCCATATCGCCCCGCTCACCCATCCCGTTATCGGCGAAAACGCCTGAGACTCTCGCGACATAGTCAGGCGATGGGTTAGAGGCAACCAACCGCTGAATTAGCTGCTTACCCACGAAAGGACCCACGTTTGGATGGTTAAACAAATTATCGAGCGCATCATCAATATCCTCCATACCAGACTGCCCTGCCGGTACCACCTGCCCCCTTAATAATGTTTTTTCCCCGGGCTCGTGATACGCCTCAAACATGACCATGGGTACGTCTAAAGCGGCATTGCGTTTGCCGAAAAAGAGATCCGGTGAGTACCCGGTTGTGCCGTAGCTAAGACCGGTGAAAATTTTTGCAAACTCCCGAATATCGGTGTTGCTGTAGGTCGCAATGGACTGCCCGTCAGCATTTTTCATATGAGAGCCGTCGGCATTGAGTTCGTAAAGTCCGATGGTGAAGAGTTGCATGACCTCTCTTGCAAAATTTTCATCCGGAAAGGTATTTGCTGCATTATCTGTTTTCGCATTATTCACATGACTGAGATAAAAGCCCATGGCCGGATGCAATGTGACGGCCCCTAGCAGGTCTCGAAAGTTGTCAAAGCTATGCCTGAGTAATGCGTCGTAATAACTGGGCAGTGCCAGTGGGTTGTTAGAGAGAATCGCAGGGTCACTGACCACAAATAACTGGGTCAGTGCATAGGCGGTCAACTGACGCAGTTGATCTGGCGCAGTGAGTGCATTCTCGAAAAAAGCAAAGCGGCGAAAAAACTGATGCGGGGGTCCCACCTCGCTGTCTAATCCGTACTCGTCAAAGTATCGACGGACGACGGGTACGTGGTATGAGATGGGGGTTCTAAATTGCTGGTCTAACCATGCTTCAGTTCCAGAATAGGCCACCGCCTCGATATCATCATAAGTGGCGCCAAAGGTGCCAAGATCGAGCAGCAAAGCCGCGTCACTGTAATCTTGAGTAGTCGGTCCACTCGGGACCGGATTCGCAATATTTGTGGGTAACGCTGAAGGGGGCTCGCTCGATCCGCCACCCCCACAGGCACTCAGTAGCGCAATCGCAAAAATACCCAGTAAGCGGGGCCATTTGATCAGCATACTGTTTCGCATATGATTCCTTGAGTATAGGAAGGATTAATACCTCGCCGAATTTCAGTTGCAAGTCGGGCATCCACATGGTAACCGCTAAACGCATAGAGTAGTATAGTTAATGCGGTGTTTTATAATCGAGTCGTTTTCTAGGTCTGTTGTTTAGTTTATTTTGAATTACTCTAAAGGAAATATCCAATATAACATCATGTAATAATTACATTTTTTAATTATTATTTATTTTTGCGAAACCAAGAAATTGTAAAATTCCATAAGACTAATAGCAATATAGTTCCGCATCGGCATGCGATAAACCTATTTATCGCA
>Ga0102877_1000534_pt1 | contig 13066 bp, 10 predicted proteins | sample Colrivmeta1548B3_FD_78186 | JGI IMG/M metagenome (GOLD analysis project Ga0102877, IMG submission 78186) | Estuarine microbial communities from the Columbia River estuary - metaG 1548B-3 | ecosystem: Environmental > Aquatic > Marine > Intertidal zone > Estuary | place: USA: Columbia River...
ATAGCTGCCAATACAGAGAGCGAGAACTCCCATTGGAAGAAGGCAAAGAAACCTAAAATAATAATGATGTCATGTAGGTTAGCCAAGATTCCGGCGACCGCGAACTTCCACTCAAAGCGGAAGGATAGATAGATCATAATGCCTACTACCACAAAGGCTAAGGCTTTCAAACCATCAATCGCCAGCTCTTTGCCCACCTGAGGGCCGACATATTCAACACGTTGTAACTTGGCCCCAGAATTGCTCGCCTCAAGTACTTTCATGACAGCCGCGCTTTGATCTGCCGAGGGAATAACTTGACCAGCTTGATCCTTGAGGAGCGGCAAGCGAATGATGACATCGCGAGAGCTACCAAAATTTTGGATCTGGGTATCGGTATAGCCAATTTTTGTAATCTGCTCACGGATAGAGTCAAGAGGGGCTGTTTGTGGATAGGTAATTTCCATGACAGTTCCACCAGTGAACTCAATGGATAGATGTAAGCCTTTTTGCCAGATGACGAAAACAGCGGCAATAAAAGTGAGCAGGGAGAATGCATTAAGAAGCAATGCATGGCGCATGAAGGGAATATCTTTGCGGATTCGGAAGAATTCCATGATTTACTTTCCTTCTGGGCGCCAAACTTGGCCAATTGAAATAGCTTGTAATTTCTTTTGACGGCCGTACCAAAAATTGATAACGCCACGCGCAAAGAAAACAGCCGAGAACATCGAGGTCAAAATACCCAAGCAATGAACGACTGCAAAGCCTTTGACAGGACCCGAGCCAAAGGCTAGCAAGGCTAAACCTGCAATTAAGGTAGTGATATTGGAGTCCAAGATGGTTGCCCATGCCTTATCGAAGCCAACCGCAATGGCGGTATGTGGCGCTACGCCATTGCGTAATTCTTCTCGAATTCGCTCGTTAATGAGAACGTTAGAATCAATTGCCATACCAATCGCAAGGGCCATCGCGGCAATCCCTGGCAAAGTTAGAGTAGCCTGCAACATGGATAGCAAGGAGATCAGTAAGACGATATTGACAGCGAGGGCAATCACAGAGAAGAAGCCAAACAGCATGTAGTAAATCGTCATGAAGATGGCAATAGCAGCAAATCCATAGATGAGAGATTTAAAGCCCTTTTCAATATTCTCTAGGCCAAGGCTTGGGCCAATCGTACGCTCTTCAATAATTTCCATCGGTGCTGCTAAAGAGCCGGCACGCAAAAGAAGGGCTAGATCATTGGCACTCTCAGTAGTTGGCTGACCGGTGATTTGGAACTTAGAGCCAAATTCACTCTGGATGGTTGCGATAGTGAGTACCTCACCTTTACCTTTTTCAAACAAAATCATACCCATCGGTTTACCGATGTTCTCGCGAGTGATCTCTTGCATGACTCGCCCGCCAGCGGCATCCAAAGAAATATTTACGGAGGGACGTTGGTTTTGATCAAAGCCAGCACTCGCATCTGTAATGCGGTCACCTGTAAAGATCACAGACTTCTTGAACACGCCTAGACGATTTTCACCAAAGCGAAATACGTCAGTTCCTGGGGGAGGGGTTTCATTGAGACCAATGCTCGAAGCAACTGGGTCTGCAAGGCGTGATTCTAGGGTCGCGGTACGGCCAATAATATCTTTTGCTCGAGCTGTATCTTGAACGCCAGGCAGCTGCACCACAATGCGTTCGGCTCCCTGTTGCTGAATCACGGGCTCTTTTACTGCCAGCTCATTAACACGCTTATTAAGCGTCACGATATTTTGCTTGACCGCATTTTCTTGAACTTCTTTGAGGGCTGCTGATTTAAAACGCCCCACTAATTTTGCGCCATCTGCTGATTTTTCCACTTGCCATTCAAGCTCAGCCTGGGGTCCAATTAAAACACTGCGTGCAGTATCTGCTTCCGCTGTTGAGCCAAAACGGATGTTAATCACATCCCCCGCGCGCTCAATACCTTGATGACGTAATCCTTTATCACGTAGCTGACCACGAATATCGGTGGCTAGTGAGGTTAACTTCTTTTGAACAGCACCTTGCATATCTACTTGTAGCAAGAAGTACACGCCACCACGTAAGTCAAGACCAAGTGGCATTGGCAGTGCATTAATGGAACTTAGCCAGTGTGGCGTATTTGACAATAAATTGAGCGCAACAGTGTAGTTAGGATCTTTGAGATCAATGTTCAGTTTTTGATTAATTAAATCGCGCGCCTGAAGTTGAGTATCCGTGTTTTCAAAACGGATCTTGATACTTCCGATATTACCAGTGCGCTCGAAGAAAAGACCTGTATTTTTAATCTTGCCTTCGGTCAGAATATTTTCAATGCGAGACTGGGTTGTTAAGTCAACCTTAAGCGTTGGTTTTGCAGCGGAGATTTGTACTGCAGGGGCCTCGCCAAAAATATTAGGCAATGCGTACAAGAAGCCGATCAGAAGCGCTACCGCTATAACGAGGTATTTCCAAAGAGGATAGCGATTCATGATCTAGTGAGCTTAGAATGGAGCGCTACTGAAGAGCGCTCAGCATCGTTAAACCGATTTAATAGTTCCCTTGGGCAGGACGCTGGTGACAGCACCCTTTTGCATCTGTACCTCAGTCCCAGCAACAATCTCAACCGTAATATATTGGTCTTTGACTGCGGTGACTTTACCCAAAATACCGCCAACTGTAATAACCTCATCGCCAGCAGCCAAAGCTTCAAGCATGACCTTCATTTCTTTTTGGCGTTTCATTTGAGGACGAATCATGATGAAGTAAAGCACTACAAACATCAGAATTAAGGGAATAAAGCTCATTAAACCGCCGGCAGCATCACCAGCAGGAGCGCTTTGCGCAAAGGCATTACTAATCAGCATCTTGGAGCCTCCAAAAAATTATTAATCTAAAGCCGCAATTCTAAACTGTATGGGAATACTGCTGGATTTTGACCGGTTTTGACCTTAAAAAGGCTTAGTCTTGGCCAGGCTCAACCCCACGTTGCCGTTGACTGTAGAACTCAGCCCTAAATTGAGTAAAAACACCTTCTGCCAGAGCTTTTCGGATTCCCTGCATGAGTTCTAGGTAGTAATGAAGGTTGTGAATCGTATTGAGCTGAGCCCCCAAAATCTCATTGGCTTTTTGCAGATGGTGCAAGTATGAGCGAGTGAAGTTTTGGCAGGTATAGCATTGGCATTGCATGTCCACAGGGCGGTCATCGTCTCGGTAGCCAGCATTGCGAAGTTTAAGATCGCCAAAACGGGTAAACAACCAACCATTGCGGGCATTGCGGGTAGGCATCACGCAATCAAACATATCGATGCCCATGCTGACACCTAACACCAAATCTTCAGGAGTGCCAACTCCCATTAAATAATGTGGAAGATGGGCTGGTAATCGAGGGCCAGTATGGGTCAAAATACGCTCGAACTCTGGTTTGGGTTCGCCAACCGAGAGCCCGCCAATCGCAATACCATCAAATCCTTGTTCAGTGACACCGGCTAACGAATACTCGCGTAAAGATTCATACATACCACCTTGCACAATTCCAAACAAAGCATTACCGGTATTTAGTTCTCGGAAACGTTTAAGGGAGCGCTCACCCCAACGCAACGATAGCTCAAGCGATTGCCGTACAGTTTCTTCGGTAGTGGGTTTGCCTTGAGATTCATACGGGGTACATTCATCAAACTGCATGGCAATATCGCTATTGAGAGTCGCTTGAATCTCCATGGATACCTCGGGCGACATAAATAATTTATCGCCGTTAATGGGCGAGGAGAAGGTCACGCCCTCCTCGTTAATTTTGCGTAAGGCACCAAGACTAAATACCTGAAAGCCACCCGAGTCAGTCAGGATAGGCTTCTGCCAAGCCATAAAGCGATGTAACCCCCCATGTTTGCGGATGACATCTAAGCCAGGCCGCAACCAAAGATGAAAGGTATTGCCCAAAATAATTTGGGCTTGCATATCTCCCAGATCACGGGGGGTAACTGCTTTGACGGTTCCATAGGTGCCAACGGGCATAAAGATGGGTGTTGATACTTCACCATGCGGGAGCCTCATCAGTCCAAGGCGCGCATGACTGTCTTGATCTTGCTGAAGGAGAGTAAACAGAGGCGCTTTCATACAAGCATTGTCTCAGGTTCGCCGCAGAAACATGGCATCGCCATAGCTAAAGAAGCGATATCGCTCTTGAATAGCATGTTGGTAGGCGTGGCGAATTTGTTCTACTCCAGAAAAAGCGCTTACCAACATCAGTAACGTTGATTTGGGTAAATGAAAGTTGGTAATCAGCGCATCAACTAGTTGAAACTGGAATCCAGGGGTGATAAATAAATTAGTCTCACCCTCTAATTGGTGAGTGATGGCATAACTTTCTAAACTACGAATACTTGTTGTTCCCACTGCAATAATCTTGCCGCCCCGTTCTTTAGTTTCTTGGATTGCTTGAAGCGTCTTTTGGGGAATGGAATACCACTCATGGTGCATTTGATGTAAGGCGAGATCTTCGTTACGAACCGGAGTAAAGGTCCCCGCGCCTACATGTAAAGTAATCGCAGCTTGGCCGACACCGCGCTCGCGTAAGTTATTTAAGATGAGCTCGTCAAAATGCAGACCTGCAGTTGGCGCAGCAACTGCCCCTGGATTTTTGGCCATGACCGTTTGATAGCGCTTGGCATCCTCCTCGTTAGGAGCATGACTGATGTAGGGGGGCAGGGGGAGCTCTCCATAGGTCTCCAATACTGACATTGCATTTTCGGAAAAGGTAATTTCATAAAAATCATGACTGCCTCCAAGACCAGCTCGACCCAGAACAGTAACGGTGATGGGCGCATCATTGGATTGGGCGGTATTTAATCTGGAGCGTAGGATGATTTGACCCCCTGGCTTTGGGACCTTAGATGCCCTTAACTGGGCAAGCGCCTGATTTGGACCTGTGATTCGTTCAATTAAAAGCTCAACGTGCCCGCCTGTTTCTTTTTGACCAAATAGCCGCGCGGGGATGACCCGTGTATCGTTAAAGACTAAAAGATCCTGCTTACCAATTAGTTGCACAATATCGTTAAATGAACGATCTAAGCAGCGCAGTTTTCCATCGTCGGTTTGAGTTAGCTCTAATAGCCGACTGGCAGAGCGTTCGGCTAAAGGGTGCTGGGCGATGAGCTCAGCGGGAAGGTCGTAATTGAAGTCAGATAGTTGCATGGTATTACCATCGGTGTTGGGATTCTAACCATGAGCACAAAACCCTTGTCAAAATCAAGCAAAACACCGACTCGGATAGGGTCTCATGCCCTCCTTGCCAAGTTTGGGTTGGGGACCCCTGCCGCGTTAGCCTTACACCTCCCCATGCGCTATGAGGATGAGACCCAGCTTTGGACAATTGCAGAAGCCTTGGCTCAGTCGGGCGAGGGCGCAGTACAAACTCAAGGAGTGGTCACTCGTAGTCAAGTGCTATACCGACCCCGCCGACAGTTATTGGTCACGATTACAGACAACGGTGATGAACTTAATCTACGTTGGCTTCATTTTTATCCGAGTCAGCAAAAACAAATGGCCCTTGGGGCTCACTTACGGGTTCGTGGAGAGATTCGGGATGGTTATTTGGGTGCGGAGATGGTGCACCCAACAGTCCGAGCAGTTCCAGCCAATGCGCCCTTGCCCAAAAGTCTAACGCCAGTGTATTCAGTCACAGCAGGGATCAGTCAAACAATGATTCGTAAAGCAGTCCTAGGGGCCTTGAATCATCCAAGCATGCAAATGGTTTTAGCTGAAATTATTCCTCCGGTAATTTTAGAAAGTGCCGAGAAGGCAGCGATGCAATTTAGTTTGCGTGATGCAGTAATGTATTTACATCAACCTCCTGCTGATGCGAATACGAATACCTTGATGGAGCGAACACATCCTGCTTGGCGTCGAGTACAGATCGAAGAGTTGCTTGCCCAACAACTATCACTCAAACAAGCTCACGAGCTCCGTAAAAGCCGGGCATCACCTCCCAAGATCGTGTCAAATGAATTAGCAAAAGCTATCCCCTCATTAGATGCAAAATCCCTTGCATCGCGATTATGCGAAGCCCTTTCCTTTGAATTAACTACAGCACAGCAGAGAGTATGGACACAGATAGGTAAGGATTTACAGGCAAGCTATCCCATGAATCGCTTATTGCAAGGTGATGTAGGAAGTGGCAAGACCATCGTCGCTGCTTTAGCCGCTGCACACATGGTGGAGCGTTCTTATCAGGTTGCCATTATGGCGCCCACCGAAATTTTGGCTGAGCAACACTACTTAAAGTTTAAGGAGTGGTTTGAGCCTTTGGGGGCCTCAGTTATCTGGTTGGCAGGAGGGATGAAGGCCAAGGAAAAGAAGCAAGCTCAGGAGTCCATTCAGTCTGGTCAGGCACAAATTGTGGTGGGCACGCATGCCTTGATTCAGGATGCAGTGCATTTTGCTGCCTTAGGGTTGGCGGTGATTGATGAGCAACATCGTTTTGGAGTTCGGCAACGTCTAGAAATCTCGCAGCGAATTGGCTCAGTCACTTATTACTGCCATCAACTCATGATGTCTGCCACACCGATACCGCGTACTTTGGCAATGACCTATTACGCTGATCTAGATGTATCTGTGATTGATGAGCTTCCTCCAGGACGCCAACCAATCACAACCAAACTCGTAAAAGATGGTCGACGTCAGGAGCTCATTGCCGGGCTTGAGCAGTGGTTACAAAAGGGCTTACAGGCTTATTGGGTATGTCCTTTGATTGAGGAGTCTGAGGTACTGCAGCTTCAAACAGCAGTTGATAGTCATGCTGAGTTATCTAGTGTTCTAAGTCATTATCAGATTGGCTTGATTCATGGACGCCTAAAGGCTGAGGAGAAGGCGGCCATCATGGCAGACTTTAAGTCTGGCAAAACCAAGATCTTGGTTTCGACTACAGTTATTGAGGTCGGGGTTGACGTACCCAATGCTGCTTTAATGGTCATTGAGCATGCAGAGCGGTTTGGCTATGCCCAAATCCATCAGTTACGCGGACGAGTGGGTAGGGGATCTGCGGAGTCAAGTTGTATCTTGATGTACTCAGAGCCTTTATCCTTGGCTGCCAAAGAACGCTTACAGACACTGCGCGAGGTATCCGATGGCTTTGTCATTGCAGAACGGGACTTAGCATTACGAGGTCCCGGTGAGCTCTTGGGCGCTAAGCAATCAGGCGATGCAATGCTGCGTTTTGTTGATCTGCAGCGGGACGCATGGTTAATCCAGATTGCTCAATGCCTAGCCGACCGATTATTAAAACAACACCCAGATTTAGTGAAGGCTCTTTTAGGCCGTTGGATCGGTGCACGCACAGAATTTCTAAAGGCTTGATAATCGATTTATGACCTTAACTGAACTTCGTTATATCGTGGCTGTTGCAAGGGAACGCCATTTTGGGCGCGCTGCCGAGGCCTGTCACGTTTCTCAGCCTACCCTATCGGTTGCCATTAAAAAGTTAGAAGAAGAGCTGCAGACCCAAATTTTTGAACGCACTAGCTCGGATGTTGCTCTTACCACGCTAGGGGCAGTTATTATTCAGCAAGCCCAACGCGTACTGGAAGAGGCAAACGCACTTAAACATTTAGCAAAGCACGGACAAGACCCACTATCTGGGCCCTTGCGTTTAGGAGCCATCTATACCGTTGCCCCTTACTTATTGCCAAGCTTAGTTCGTGTTGCGCGTGATACTTTACCCAAAGCCCCTTTATTTTTGGAAGAAAACTTTACGGTTCGTTTAATCGAAATGCTACGCCAAGGCGAACTGGATTGCGCTATTTTGGCCGATCCATTTCCGAGTGCTGGATTAGATTTCCTTGATCTGTATGAAGAGCCGTTTTTGGTCGCTATTCCAAAGGGGCATGAATGGTCAGACCGGCAAACAATTGGTCAAAAGGAACTCAAAGAGCAAAATACCTTATTGCTGGGAGCCGGTCATTGTTTTAGAGATCACGTCTTGGGAGTTTGCCCCGAGTTAAACCGTTTTGGTTCCGGCCTTACTTTAGGGGAGCATCGTAGTTTTGAGGGCTCTTCCTTAGAAACTATTCGTCAAATGGTAGCCGGTGGAATTGGCATTACCGTCTTGCCGCGAACCTCAGTAATTAATCCTAATGATCGCGATGGCTTAATTATTTATATCCCTTTTAATGATCCCGAGCCTACTCGACGCGTGAGTCTAGTGTGGCGTAAGGGCTACCCCCGAATAGAAGCCATGAAAGCTTTAGTGCGTACGATTCGGGCTTGTGATTTACCTGGAGCGAGGTTGCTCTGATCCCCAAGCGTTTGCAGTCCTACATTGCGCTGGTGCGCTTAGATAAGCCCATCGGTATTTTGTTATTGCTATGGCCTACGCTTTGGGGTTTATTGATTGCCAGCGATGGATGGCCTAGCATTCAAATAGTTGTAATTTTTTGTTTGGGCACCGTGCTCATGCGGAGTGCTGGATGCGCAATCAATGATTATGCAGATCGAGACTTTGATAAGCACGTGCTACGAACGAAAGAACGTCCTCTAACCAGTGGCAAGATCAGTAAAAAAGAAGCTATATCTATTGCGGTGGGCCTTGCACTGATAGCTTTTTTGTTGATACAGCCCTTAAACACACTCACAAAACAGTTATCCGTTTTTGCTGTGGTGATTGCTGGCATATACCCGTTTACGAAACGCTTCTTTTCAATGCCGCAAGCGGTACTGGGTGTTGCCTTTGGTTTTGGGATACCGATGGCATTTGCAGCCATTCAAAATGGGATCCCCATCGAAGCTTGGATTTTATTCATCGGTAATGTGTTTTGGGTAATTGCCTATGACACGGCTTATGCCATGGTTGACCGAGATGACGATATTCGTTTGGGTTTAAAGACTTCCGCCATTACATTTGGTCGATTTGATGTCACTGCAGTCTCAATTTGTTATGGCGTATTGTTTGCTTCTCAAATCTGGGTCGCTGAGTTAGCCCAGCTCAGCAAATGGTTCTATCTGGGCTGGAGCGCTGCTCTGGGGTGTGCAATTTATGAGCTACGCTTAATCACTACGCGCAAGCGTGATGCCTGCTTTAAGGCTTTCTTACACAATAATTGGCTGGGAGCCAGTTTATTTATAGGAATCTTGTTGGGCTTGCTATTGAAGTAAGAAATTGTTTAAGTGCTACCTAGTTCTTTGGCCATTTGTACGCCACGCTCTTTGGCTGCAGCTAGGGCTTCTTCCAAAATACCTTGCCACTGTTTTTGCTCTAAGACTCCTAGGGCTGCTGCCGTAGTGCCCCCCTTGGAAGTTACTTTCTGTCGCAAAGTTGATGGAGTCTCGTTAGACTGCATCGCTAGGGCAGCTGCGCCTACAACAGTTTGGTAGGCTAATTGCCGAGCCGTTTCAGCAGGTAGCCCCAACCGTTCACCACCAGACTGCAGGGCCTCTAAGAATGCAAACACATACGCAGGCCCGCTTCCTGAAACTGCAGTAACCGCATCCATCAAAGACTCATCATCAATCCACACCGTTTGACCAACGGATGAACAAATGATTTCAGCATGCTTGCGTTGCACTTCACTCACAGTTGCAGGCGCAAATAGGCCTGTCATACCTTGATTAATCAAGGCAGGCGTATTGGGCATTGCACGAACGCAGCACCCATAGTGCAACCAGTGCGCCATACTTGCAGTCGGTATCCCTGCGGCAATACTAAGAACAAGAGGGCGCTCACCTGGGCAATTTTTGATGAGGTGAGACAACTCAAGAGCAATAGACTTAAAGTCTTGTGGCTTTACTGCAATGATGACAACCTGTGCCGCATTTAATTGCTCTTGCGCATTTACCAGGGTCGATAAAACATCAATGGAGAAGTCATGCACAAGATGTGCTGCGATTTGAGGGTCAGTTTCAACGGTGGAAATAGACTTCGGATCAAACCCTTTTTTTAGAAGGCCGCCAATGAGGGCGCGACCCATATTGCCGCCCCCAATAAAAAGAGTATTCATCGAATTCGATCTAGTCATGCCTCTATCTTAGCGCTTGGTGGACGTTGTCCAAAAATAGCACTTCCCACCCGAACCATGGTGGCGCCTTCCGCAATAGCCGCTTCTAAATCATCTGACATGCCCATCGAGAGGGTATCAAAATTATGAAAACCTGCACTCATTTCTTTTTGCACCCGAATGGACTCAAATAGCTCACGAACTGCTGCAAAGGATTTACGCTGCTGATCTGGATTTTTAGAAGGTGCTGGGATAGCCATTAAGCCACGCAGGGTAAGACCACGCAGGGGAGCAATTTGTTCGCACAAAGTAAGCACTTCAGAGGGATTTACTCCCGACTTACTCTCTTCGTCACTAATGTTCACTTGCACACAGACCTGAAGTGGGCCAAGACGAGCATGTGGCTCACGCTGTATCGAAAGACGTTCTGCAATCTTAAGGCGATCCAGTGTGTGCATCCAATCAAAGTATTCTGCAATATCAGCAGTTTTATTGCTTTGCAGAGGCCCAATGAAGTGCCATTCGAGCCAAGGTCGCAATTTATCAAGTTGCTTAATTTTTTCTACGGCCTCTTGAACGTAGTTTTCACCAAAAGCGGTTTGTCCGGCATGCATCGCTTCTTCAATCGCAGCGCTAGGGAACGTTTTACTCACCGCAATAATCTGAATTGTTTCTGGATCACGACCATACTCTTCCGCAGCAGCATCCACACGATGCTGCAGGGCCATGAGTTGATTAGTAATACGCCCCATTATGGTTTATACAAAAGTTGATCGATGATCTCAACCCAGTGGCGCACTGGTAGATGATCTTGGTGAAGATGGCTAATACAGCCCACATTACCGGAGACTACCGTCTTCGCACCTGAGCTCGCGCAGGCCGTTTCAAGATTATGGATCTTTTGCTGACGTAATTGTTCAGAGAGTATTGGTTGTAATACGGAGTAGGTACCTGCAGAGCCACAACATAAATGACTATCAGCGCATAGGTTTACACCAATACCTAAACTTTCCAGAAGTCCCTCAACCTTACCTCTAATTTGTTGGCCATGCTGTAAGGTACAAGGCGGGTGATAAACAACCCCCGCTTTTTTATCCCGTCCAATTTTTTGAACCAGTTGCTCCTGAAATTGCGGCATGATTTCCGATAAATCTTTACAAAGTTCAGAAACACACTTTGCCTTACTGGCATAGAGTGGATCATCGTGTAATAGATGCCCATAGTCCTTGACCATCACCCCGCAGCCCGAGGCATTCATCACAATGGCCTCGACAGAGTCTTTACCATTTTCAATGGATGGCCACCAAGCATCAATATTACGTTTAGCATCGGCAAGACCACCATTTTGATCGTTAAGGTGATAGCGCAGTGCCCCACAGCATCCCGCTTTATTACTGCTGATAAGCTCAATACTTAAGGCATCAAAAACACGTATCGTCGCATTATTAATATTAGGCAGCATACCGGGCTGAACACAGCCCTCAAGAATCAACATCTTACGGGTATGGTGTCTTTGAGGGCGCTTTCCAGCAGGTAGACCTTGCGGAACCTTTCGTTTCAAAGTCTCTGGCATCAGTGGGCGCATTAGTCGCCCCATCATCATGGCTGTATTAAAGAGTGTTGGACTTGTTAAACCCTCTTTAAGTAGCCACCGTGTAATCCGCTCCGCACTAGGGCGCGGCGCAGTTTTTTCTTCAGCCCATTTCCGTCCGATATCAACAAGCTTGCCGTATTCGACTCCGCTGGGGCAGGTGCTTTCACAATTGCGGCAAGTGAGGCAACGATCTAAGTGCCCACGAGTCTTCTCGGTCGGTAACTGACCCTCAGCAATTTGCTTAATGAGATAAATGCGACCACGCGGCCCATCTAACTCATCACCTAATAATTGATAGGTTGGGCAGGTTGCTGTACAAAATCCACAATGAACGCATTTTCCTAAAATACGTTTTGCTTCAATGCCGTCTGCAGTGTTAACAAATTGCGGTGCTAATTTAGTTTCCATAATTACGGTAGACGACCTGTTGTAAAGACACCGAAGGGATCAAAGGAGTGACGTAAGCGCTTTTGTACTAGCTCTAGACCAGCAGTCAAGGGATTTGATTGCAAGTTGGTGAAGCGTTCAAACTGCTCAGAACTATTGTTTCTAAAACAGCTGGCATGACCACCATGCTTTTGGGCAAGAGCCATAAGGGTGCTTGCTGTATTTTGATTGGCTGGTCCTTGAAGCCAACGTTGTTGGCCGTGCCACTCCAAGATACCGACGGGATTAAAACCAGGTGGCATGGGTATAGTTTGGCAATCCGCTGGGAGTGATAATCGCCAAAGCGCATGACCCGGAGCGAGCTCCCTGAACCAAGCAAGGGTTTGCTCACGTAATTCTTTCCAAAAAGACTCTGCATCCGTAGGATCCAGTAATGTGGCGTTTAGCTCCGTACACATCATTAGGCTTGCCGTGTTAACCGCTGCATTAGCGCCTGCTAAGCGTACTGTGAGCGCGCCTTCATCACTCGCATTACCAATCCAGACGCTGGCATTTAGCGGTAAGGGTTGACCAGCCCATTCATTTAAAACCCGTAAGGCACGATCCTGAGAGATCACACAACGCAAGCTTGCTGTAGCAGCTGGTTTGGGTAAGACTTTGACCGATGCTTCAAGCAGAAGAGCAAGCGTACCTAGCGAGCCTGGAATAAGCCTTGAAACATCATAGCCAGCAACGTTTTTCATTACCTTACCGCCAAAGGAAAGATCCTCACCGCGACCATCCATGAGGCGAGTTCCCAAAACAAAATCTCGTAGGTTGCCAGTACTAATACGTGCTGGGCCCGCAAGTCCTGCAGCAATTATTCCGCCAAAAGTAGCTTGCTGTCCGAAGTGAGGTGGTTCAAAGGGAAGCATCTGATTTTTTTGTGTAAGCGCATCCTCAATCTCAGCAATTGGTGTGCCTGCACATGCTGTGATGACCAATTCTTCGGCCTGATAATCCAAGATCCCTTGATACGATTTAGTACTTAAGGTATGGGGTGATGTTGGATTACCAAACCAATCCTTGCTGGCACCGCCCTCAATCGATAAGGTTGTATTTTGTTTACCTGCCTCGATAACTTGTTCCCGAA
>Ga0102877_1000559_pt1 | contig 12576 bp, 10 predicted proteins | sample Colrivmeta1548B3_FD_78186 | JGI IMG/M metagenome (GOLD analysis project Ga0102877, IMG submission 78186) | Estuarine microbial communities from the Columbia River estuary - metaG 1548B-3 | ecosystem: Environmental > Aquatic > Marine > Intertidal zone > Estuary | place: USA: Columbia River...
AGGATGGTGACGCGTCCAGACTGCCTGTGCGGGGCGAGCTGCCGATTCAGCACTTCGAGGATGTCGCGACCGCCGTTGCGACCCCAGACATATCGGGGCTGGCTGTAGGGTTCGTGGGTCGTACCGGTAATCGGGTGCGCGTCGATCGGCTTGAAACCCTGATCCATCAACCAGTCGAAGGCGGGTGCCGCGGCATTGACGGCCAGGCGCAGGATCTCCGGATTGGCCGTGTTCTTGCTGATGCGCATGACGTCGGCGTAGTGAAGATCCGGGGTGTCGACGATGCCGCGCTGTCGTTGCAGGCGCGTTCCCGCAGCGCTCATCTGGCCACTCGAGAGGTGCAGGGTGCCGCCGAGGATGCCGGCGGCCTCGACGATGGCGACGCGGGCGCCACGCTCAGCCGCGAAAATGGCGGTCGGCAGGCCTGCGTTGCCTCCGCCGACAACGATTAGGTCGAAGTGGCTATGGCGGGCGGCACGAGCCTTACTGCTCATGACGCCGAGCGCCATCGTGGCGCCGGCCCCGACGAGAAACTCGCGTTTGCTGAGCATGCTCATACCCGTCCGATCTCAGTGTGGTCATCCGATCCTAGAGTGAGCCACGCTTCGGCGGAACCGTCGAGGAAGCCGTGCGCCGCCCTGTGGTATGGCGTATCGTCATCGTCGTTCGTCAACCTGTCGGGGGGTGGGTTTTGAGTTCACCAGCAGCGGCTGTGTCCGCGACGCCTAATCGGCTGCACATCGGTTGGGGGATCGGCACTCTTGGGGCGTCTACCCTCCTGAACAGCTTTGCGGCCCTGCAACTCTATTACCTCACTGACGTACTCGGCGTAGCCATCGCCACGGCATCTCTGGTGCTGTTTGCGGCGAAGATTTGGGATTGGATCGCAAACCCCCTGATGGGTTTGATCAGCGATCGCACCCACACCCGCTGGGGTCGTCGTCGGCCCTACCTCATTCTGGGTGGGGTAATTTCGGGCTTCGCGTTCGCTGTGTTCTTCAGCTCGGCGTTGACTCCGGTATCGCAGTCGTTGGTGCTCGTGACCTTGTCGCTCGCGCTTGTCGGTACGGGCTATACCATCTTCAACGTGCCGTACATGGCGATGCCCTCGGAGCTCGTCGACGACTACAAGGAGCGCACGCGCATGATTTCGGTGCGCGTCTTCTGCATCGGCATCGGCACCATGATCGGCATCTCCACGCAGCGCCTCGCCGAGATTCTGGGCGGTGACGCCGAGGGCTATGCGCAGATGGGTCTGATCGTCGGCGTGTTCGTGTTTTTCTTCATGGCACTCACGTTCTTCGGTACGGCCGGAGGTCGCCAGCACGCGCGCGAGACCCAGCGTGTACCGCTTGCTGAGCAGTTGCGAACGGGCCCTGCCAACAAGCCGTTCGCCTCACTGCTCGGTACGAAGTTCACACAGCTCTTTGGCCTCTTCACCTCGACGGCCATGAGCATCTTTGTGGTCAAGTACGTGCTCGGCAAGGAGAACCCGGGCGAGTGGATGATTTACTTCACTGCGGTGAGCTTCATCGGTCAGACACTCTCGATCCCGATGTGGACCTGGATCACCAACAAGGTAGAGAAGCGCGCGGCATACATGCTCTCCACGGCGGCCTTCTGCCTGATGTCCCTGACTTGGCTGGTGGCGAGTCCGCAGGAGTCGATCTACATTTTCCTGCTGCGTGCGCTGCTCAAGGGCTTTGCAGCCGGCGGCTTGCTGTTGCTTGGGCAGTCGATGCTGCCAGACACCATCGAGTACGACTACCGGCGGACCGGCCTGCGTCGCGAAGGTGTGTTCTCGGGTCTTTATAGCGTGGTCGAGAAAGTCGCTTCGAGTTTTGCACCGACGTTACTCGGTCTCGGCTATGCCTGGTTCGGCTTTCAGTCGAAGGCGCCGGTGCAAACGACTGAGGCGATCGATGGCATTCGCTACTGCGCAGCCTTCCTACCCTGTTTTTATTTCGGGATTTCGCTGATCCCGTTATGGTTCTATCGTCTCGATGAAAAAACCCTGAAGAGTGCGCAGCGCGCCTAGAGACTGCAGATGACGGAACTCGATCCCGAAGGCCTGGTATTCCGCGATGATCCGAGCAAGCGGTCGGCGTTCTTCGCGGGGCAGGCTGATGTGGGGCGCTTGCTCGGCATGATCACCGCGCTGACGAGCGAGATCGCCATGCTGCGCGCGCGCCTCGATACGCATGAGCGGCTGGCTGCCGAAGGCGGGTTTGATCGTGCAAAAGTCGAGGCCTATCGTCCCGACGCGACGGCGCTGGCTGAGCGGATGACCGATGACCAGGCGATGATCGGTCGAGTATTCAAACCCCTCTCGGATGAGCTCGATCGTCTGCTCGAAGAGCCCGCCGTGCAGAAAACCTTGCTGGAGACCGACCGATGAGCCCCACGCCCCACGCGATGATGCCGGAGGCCACCCATGACGAGGCCGCACGCTTTGCCCATGTGGTAGGTCTCAAGAATTTTTTGATGCGCCAACTCGAGCCGAAGTGGCGCACGCTCGTCGACGAGAAGCTGGCCCCGCAACTGGCGTCTGAAGGGCGAGACGCCAAGGAAGAATATCGGGCGCTCGAGCGCAGTCTCGCGCGACTCGGTGCGTATCGCACCTGGCAGCAATTGACGGTGTCCGCGCAAGAAGAGATGTGGCGCAGTGTCGGTGAGTGTGTCGATCGGCAACTGCCGGAACTCGAACGACGGGCGAGCGACAGTGAGGCAGGCGGCTCCGTGCGCACCGATCCGCAGTTTCGCCCGCCGCGCTATCTGAGTACGGTCGACATCCACCTGATGCCGGGTGGCTACGCTGACGATCGCGGCGAGGGTGACGTGCGTCAGGGCGCGGTGTTCGACAAGGCGGCTGCGCTCTATCACATGGGTCGTAACGGCGGCGAACTCAACGACGTTCGTGGGCATACGCTGGTACAGCACTATTTCGATCGATTCCCGGGAATGACGCCGCAGCGCATCCTCGACATGGGCTGCACGGTGGGTCACAGCACCACCGCGATCGCCGGGTATTTCCCGCAAGCTGAAGTACACGGCATCGACGTGGGCGGTGCGCTACTGCGTTACGCGCGAGCTCGTTCCGCATCACTCGGTGCGTCGATCCACTACTCGCAGCAGAATGCCGAGCAGACCGACTTTGCGGACGGCTCGTTCGATCTCGTAGTGTCCTCGGCGGTGCTGCACGAGACGTCGTTCAAGGCTCTGCCCCGCATCATGCGCGAGGCTCATCGTCTGTTGCGGCCGGGTGGCGTGATGATGCACCTCGAAGTGCCGCTGCGCTTCGATACGGCTTCCGCCTGGAACCGTGTCCGCGGTCTTTTTGAAGCCCTGCACAACAACGAACCGTTCTGGATCGGTGCTCAGCAGGCCGACATCGCGCAGACGGTGCGTGACGCCGGCTTCGCCGACGTGACTTCAGGCTATCAGCCTGCCGTGCGCGTAGCGGATCGTGCCGCGGAGCCGCGCTTCACTTCGACGCCGGGGCCGGTGCACGTGGTGTGGTATCTGCTGTCGGGCGTGAAGCGCTGAGATCACGCGCCACGCGTAGGCCGAAGATCTGACTGACGAGCGTCGCAGGGTCGCGACCCCGAAATGTCGGGGTCTGGCGTGAGAAGCTGCTGAGCCAGGATCCACCGCGAGAGCCGCGCCGATCGCAACCTTCGGCGAGTTGCGCCGAGCCGTCGCGCGGTGCGCTTGGCGGCAAGGGCATGACGTAGCAATCCTCGACCCACTCCCAGACATTGCCGAGGATGTCGTGCACGCCAAAGGGGTTGGCTGCAAGACTGCCCACCGGCGCCACCTCGGCGAAGCCGTCATCGCAGGGCGCAGCGTCGATGCGTCGATCGGGCCGTGCGCGTTTTGCGCTCTGGTCGAATACGTTGGACTCGCGACAGGCTTCGGCCGGACGTTCGCCCCACACGAAGCGATGGCCGCCGCGGTTGCCGCGACCCAGGTATTCCCATTCTGCTTCCGTCAGCAGCCGATAGGGTTGACCGGTGCGACGAGCGAGCCAGGCGACGAAGGCCTTGGCATCGTTCCAACTGATGCACACCACCGGCTCGTTTTCACGAATCGGTCGCTGGTAGCCGGGGTCCTGCCAGTTCGTGCCTGGCTCTGCTCGATAGGTACCATCGCGCAGCAGGTTGCAGTCACGCGCCGAGACATGACCCGTATCGTTGATGAAGCGCCGATACTCGGCGTTGCTGACTTCGTATTTACCGACCGCATAGGCGTAATTGATGGTGATTCGGCGCACCGGCCCTTCGTAACGCCCTTCCTCGCCGCCATCGAAACCCATATCAAACTGGCCAGGCGGTATCACCACCATGGCGGGGCAGTCGGCACAATCGCGAAACTCGCTACCCGGATTCAAGGAAACCGGGGCCACCGTGCCTTGTGCGGAGATATCGGTAGGCAGGGTCAGCGCTGCAAGGGCGAGAAGACCCGTCAGACGAGTGAGAGCGTGCGTCATGGAGGTGACCTAGGGTTGCGGGCGATAGCGCGCGTGAACGGCGAGCATTTTTTTGACGCCTTCTGCGACATGGGTCGCCGACAGCGTGGACCCGGAGACCATTGGCACGGTCCGGGTCGGATCCCAGCGGCCATGCTCGAGTCCCACGAGCGTGTTGCGCCATTGCGGGGTATACAAGTCGCAATAACCATCGGCGCAGGTCAACACCTCGATGCCGCGGCATTTGCCATCAGCGCCGATGGCTACGAGATAGGTGACGATATCGTTGAGACCATAAACCTGGTCGATATACAGCCAGCCACCGCCTTCGACTTTCCAGCCGCGAAACAGCGGGCGAAACGCCGGAACTTTGTATTCGAACTTGAGCTGTGTGAACTGCTCTGGGGCGAGCTTGAATTCGAATGGCGTGAGCTTTGCGTTCGGATACAGACGCTGCTGCGCTTCTTCGAGGGTCTGTAACTCGTAGGCCGGAGCGTACTGCGCCGCCACGATGGCCATGGCCGGGACGAGAAGAAGGCGGTGATGCATCAGGGCGTCACGGCGCGCTGCGCCGCCGTCACACCTTGATGCTGTGCCGCACGCCGAACCCGGGCAGGGCAGGCTTCGCGTTCTTAACTACGTTGAAGCCTCGCGCACCGATTTCGTTAGTGAAATTCAGCGCGTGATATTCGAAGCTCCACACTTCGTTGTTCCAGCGGTGGTCGTACCATCGGCTGTACATCATGCGCGCCGGCATCTTGGTGCCGCCCGAGTTGAAGTCGATCGGGTAGTAGACGCCGCCCGGTCGCGTCACGCGGCGCGCTTCGTCGATCACCTTCTTGGTGATCTCGCCCGGCAACTCGTGATGCATGATGTAGCTCGTGACGAGATCGAAGTAGTTGTCCGGGAAACCGCTGAGCTCCGCGAGGCGCTGCGCGAAATTCACCTCGACACCGAGCCGACGGGCGCGCATGTGCGCGTAGCGCACCATCGGTCCACCGACGTCGATGCCCCAGACTTCGGCGTCCGGGAAGCGCTCCTTCAGCGCGACCGACATCTGGCCGATGCCGCAGCCCATGTCGAGGATACGCTTGACCTTGCCGTCTTCGGGCAGCGGCAAACGCGCCGCGGAGCCCTTATGGACCTGGTCCTGTTCGTTGTGACCGATGACGCTGATGTAAAAACTGTTGGTGCCGTAGTGGTAGATGTGGCCGGCGAACGGGTCGCCGACGTAGCCACCCGGCTGAATGTGGATTTCGTGCCGCGCGTAGGTCGGGATGTCGAGGTTCGGCGCGAGCTCGAGTGTGCCGGGACCGGATTTGTCCGCGGCTTCCATCTCTGAGAGATAGGCGTCCGCATTGGCGTGGAAGTGATCGCGCAGCGTCTTCCAGGTGACCTGCTGGTTGGCCAGCCAGGCACGCGAGGCGATATTGATGCCGGGTTCGGTTTCGACGAGTTGACGGACCTGCTCGCCGGTGAGCGGCGTCAGCGGATCGATACCTTCGCGCTCGAGCACACGCTCGAAGGCCGCGGCCGATGCGGCACGCAGAGCCTTGCTGTGCATCAAGCGAAAGCCGAGAGTGAAATCCTGATGGCTCTCGAGATCGAGAGTCGCGAGGCGCGCCAAGCGTCCATCGGTCCCGCGCGGCAGGTACGATCCCTTCGGCGCGGCGGTGTAGGACTTGAGTTTTTCGGCGGCGACGGCGGCATCGGCCTTGAGCGTCTGCGCCATCACCAACGCGCCAGCGGTGGCGCCAAACAGTTCACGACGACCGATCATGGATCACCCCCGGAGTGCGCGCCTTCAGCGCTTCGGAAAGCCCGTGCCGATGGTACGGAAGCCATCGTTGGCGAGCGGTCCCATCGCGAGTTCGATGAAGCGATCGCGCTCCTTTTCCCATTCTGCGGTTTCCGCAGCGGTAGGCACGTAGCCTTCGATCATTTCCTGCGTGATGCCTTTCTTGGCGAGCAAGGATTCGAGCACCTTCATGCGGCGTTTGGTCGCCCACATTTCGGCGTTCATGGCGATTACGCAGGACAGCAGGTTGTCTACGGCAGGGTTGCCGAGGAACACGCTATTGGTGATGTCGGACGGAATCGCCTCGACGGCGTAGGTGGGACGGTTCTTGTCGATGGCCATGGGCTAACCTCCTGCAGAACAGACCGAAGATATCATCCCCAACGCCTCAGTGAACAAGGGAGTTTCATGCGTTCAGAGAACGGTCATTCGTCGCCGGTGCCGCAGCCGGTGCTGCAGCGGACCCGGCCTGGTCTTGGCACCTACGTCACCGTCGGGGTTGCGGGTCTGCCGGAGGTCGAGGCCGAGGCTGCCCTGGAGCGGGCGTTCGCTGCCATCGCCCGGGTCGATGCGGTCATGAGCTTTCACAGCGGGGACAGCGACCTTGCACGCCTACATGCCGCCCCTGTGGGGGTGGCGGTCGAAGTGTGCGCCGACACGATGGCCGTGCTGCAGTGCGCCGACCGTCTGTATCGTTTGTCAGGGGGTAGCTTCGATGTGACCGTTGCATCCGCGCTGGTGAGAGGGGGCCGATTGCCGCGCCGGCGTCCGGTACCGGCAATCCGGATCCGCGCGCGCGATGGGCGGACGTCGGGCTGCTCCCGGACAACCGTGTGGTGTTGCGACGCTCGGTGTGGATCGATCTCGGCGGCATTGCCAAGGGGTATGCAGTCGACAGGGCGATCGAGGCCTTGCAGTTGCCGTCCGCGGCCAGCGGTCAGGTCAATGCGGGGGGTGATCTGCGGGTGTCGGGGCCTGACATCCAGGCTGTGCCCCTGCGTGTTCCCGGACACCCGGAGAGCACGCACCCCGTGATCGAACTGCGGGAGGCGAGTCTCGCGAGCAGCGCGACCGATGCGACGCAGGCAGTGCATTTCACGGGCAGTGACCATCGAGCCGTGGTGTCCGGACGGTTCGTCAGCGTGGTAGCTCCCACCTGCATGGTGGCCGACGGACTGACCAAGGTCGTGCTCGCGGAGGGGTCGAACCTCGAGACCGTGCTTGCTGCCTGCGATGCGACCGCGTATCTCTACGCACCCGTCAGTGGCTGGAAGATCCTCGGAGGCGAGAAGCGGTGAACAGTGTTCGGACAGGAGTCTTGCCGCCCGGACGTCGGCGCCTGCTGCACGCGCTGGCCATCGGCACTTGGGTGACCGGCGGTGTATGGCTGATCTTCCACTACTTTATTCGCGTCGTGGATCAGTTCGGCTTCGACGGTCCCCACCCGCAACAACGCTGGTGGTTGATCGGTCACGCGGTGTTTTCGTTTGCTGCCGTGTGGATGTTTGGAGCGCTGTGGTCGGATCACATCGTGCGCGGCTGGCGCGCGCGACAGCGCCGGCCCACCGGCGGCACGCTGTTCGGCGTGCTCGTGTGGCTCACGATCACGGGCTGTGCTCTGTACTACATCGGCAGTGATCGCTGGCGGTCGTGGACGTCGCTCGCGCACTGGATCATTGGGCTTGCGGCGATCGTTCTGTTCATTGTGCACTTCCGCAAAAAAAAGGGCCGGATGCAAGCATCCGGCCCCAATTGAATGATCTGCTCTTTCTTGGAGCGTGTACTTAGAACTTGTAGCTGAGTCGCGCGCCCCAAGCTTGCGGCAGCGGCGGCGAGAAGCGCACTTCGTTCTTGTTCGGCGGCACGAGGAAGGTGAAGGCGTCGATGCCAAGTAGCGCCGAGGTCATCACTTTGTTGTCGGTGATATTGGTGCCAAAGATTTCGAAGGTCATCTTCTCCGAGCGCAGGCCAATGCGCGCATTCACGTTATCGGACGAACCGACCCAGGCCACGTTCGAGAAGTCGGTGTACTTCTCGCCCTGATGCATCAGATCGACGCGCGTGTACCAATCGAGCGAGTCACTGAAAGGACGTGAATACTCGGCGGTCAGCGAGTAGGTGATCTTCGGCGTGGTCGGCAGGCGATTGCCGATGGCCCCGCCAAAGCTGCCGTAGACGAGGTTGCAGTCGGCGCAGTTGCCGCTCGAACCCACGCCGTAGCTGACGAGCTCCGACTTGTTGTAGGCAAAGGTTCCCGAGAGTTTGAGGTTGCGGGTGGCCTGGAATTGGCCCTCGAACTCCATGCCCTCGAGCTTGGCTTCGCCGTTATTGACGGTGATGGTGATCAGGTTGGTGAAGCCCGGCAGTGCCACGGTCGAGCCCACCTGCCCATCGATCCAGTCGTTCTTGTAGAAGGTCAGGATGGCGCGCGCCCGACCATCGAGGAAGGTCGACTTGATGCCCACTTCGTAATTGTCGAGCTGCTCCTGTTCGAACGCGAGGCTTGCCGTGGGCACGACCGACAGCAGCGCAGCCACCAGAGCCGGTGGCGAGGTCTTGAGGGCTGCGTTGAAGCCACCCGGGCGGTAGCCGCGCGAGAACAGACCGTAGATGAGTGTGTCATCAGTGATCTGGTAGTCGACCGAGATACGCGGCGAGAAGCTCGTGAATGTCTCCGAGAGCGTTTCGGCGGCGACACCCGTGGTCGCAACGCCTGGCGGCGCGACGAGCGGGGTCTGCTCGATCTTGTCCCACTGATAACGACCCTCGACGCTCACGGTCAGCTGATCGGTCAGATCGTAGTAAGCCGCGCCAAACACGGCGGGCGTCGTCACCTCCTGTCGGGTGATGGACGCCGTGAACGACGGACCGCTCGGCAGCAGGCCGTACACCGTGCCGCCCGGGCTCATGCCGGAGAAGTAATTGCCGCCGACCACCCAGCGCAATCTTTGCTCTTGGGGTGAGGTCAAGCGCAGTTCCTGACTCCAATCGCGGAACTTGCCTTGCGAGACCAGAAGTGCCTGCAGCCAGGGCACGGTCGTCGTCGGTCGCGTGGCGTAGAACGGATTCACCCGGTCCTTGCCGTTGCGATAGTTCAGGTCGATGAGCGTCATCGTCTTATCCTGGTGGGCTGCTGTCAGCGACGACAGCGAGTAGCCACCGGCGAAGTCGTAGTCGACGCGCAGGTCAGCCTGCAGCGCCTCACGCTTGATGCCGCCGTCCTGATTGAAGCTCGTCTCGAATCGCGTCCAAAGCGGATTCGGCTCGAACAACGCCTTGTAGGTGTTCGGGTTCGAGGTGTCGTAGTCACCCGAAATGATGCTGCGAGGAATGGCGGCCATGGTGGGCACTTCGCCGCAAACGTAGCCGAACGAAGCGCGGGAGTTCGCCGCTTGCCCCAGAGCCGCGGTGCCCGCCGGCGCTTGCGAGAACGGCACGCAGGTGCCATCGGCGGTGACGCGGCCGGTGAAGGAGTCGGACTTCAAGGCACCTTGAGCCGGCGGGCCGTCGTCATCGCGGAATACGTTGACGTAGGCCTTGATCTTCAGCGAGTCGGAGGGCTTGAAGACGAGCGCTGCAGAAAACGATTGGGTCGTTTGTTCACCGAGCTTCTTGCCGCTCGAGTCGGTGAAGTTGGTGTACTGGCCGCCGCGCTTGAAGTCGCGCACCGTCACGCGACCGGTGATGCTGTCTGTGAGTCCACCTTCGAAACTGCCGCTGACGTCGTACGAAGACCAGGAGCTCACTTCAGCGATGACCTTGCCTTTGACGTCTTGCCCGGGCTCGCGGGTCACGAAATTGATGGCACCCGCGAAGGTGGAGCGGCCGAAGTAGGCGCTCTGCGGGCCCTTCAACACTTCAATGCGTTCCACGTCGACGATGGCCGGCGGCTGCGCGCCGAGTACGGGAGCGCCGTCGATGAATAGGTTGCCACCCGCGTTGAGGCCGGTGTTGAGGTTTAGATACAGGCCGCGAAACACCAGCGAGCTGGCCGAGCGATCGTTGCGGCCCGAGCTGCCTTGCTGGTTGACGAAGTTGAAGCCCGGCGTCATGAGCATCACATCGCCGAGCTGCTTGATGCCCGCCGATTCGATTTCGGCCGATGAAAACGCTGTGATGGCGATGGGCACATCCATAAGGTTTTCTTCGACCTTGCGTGCCGTGACGACGATTTCCTCGAGGCTGATCGCGCCGTCACCGCCCGCATTTTGCGCGGGTGACAGCACCGCGGACGGTGCAGCGAGGATGGCAAGGATGGCGCTGGTAACGCGGCGCGCGGACGATGCTGACATTAAGCCCCCTGAGCGTTTGTTGTTGTCCCGTATAGACGGGTGATGCAGCGCTGAGGCTACGGAGGAAAACGGCCCCGGTACACAAAAAAACATCGTCCATTCGCAGGGTGAACAGACGGGCGGTGTCGTGGGGTGGGGCCGGGGCTCAGGCTAGGAAAAAAAAGGGGGCCGGGTAGATTACCCGGCCCCCAGCGGTGTTACAGATCAGACCGTATCGCGGATCAGAAGCTGTAGGTCGCGCGCAGGCCGAAGGCGCGGGGCAGCGGCGGCGAGACACGAAGTTCGTTCCGATTCGGCGGTGCCGCCAGGAACGTCAGCGCGTCGACACCGATGAGGCCCGCTTCAGCAACGTTGTTGTCGGTCAGGTTGTTGCCGAAGAGCTCGATCGTCCACACATCGGAGCGGATGCCGACGCGCGCATTGATCGTCTGCTTGCTCTCGATCTCCGCCGCATTGGAGAAGTCGGTGTACTTCGAGCCCTGGTTCATGATGTCGAGACGGCTAAACCAGTCGAGCCCGTTGGCAAACTTGTCACCGAGTTCCGCCGACAGCGACCAGGTGGTCTTCGGTACGGTGGGCAACTGGTTGCCAATGGCCCCCGCGAAGCTACCCCAGACAAAGTTGCAGTCCACGCAGGCACCGGTACCGAGGCCGTAGCTGACGATCTCAGTGTCGTTGTAGGCGAAGGTACCGGACAACTTGAGGTTACGCGTCACCTGCAACTGACCCTCGAACTCGACGCCGCTCAGATCCGCCTCGCCGTTGTTGATGACGAGCGGGATGAGGTTGGCGGTGCCCGCGACGACCACGGGAACGGAGTTCGACACCTGGCCGTTCTTCCAGGTCGAGTCGTAGTAGGTCAATACGGCGCGAGCGCGACCATCCATGAACGTCGACTTCACGCCGATCTCGTAGTTGTCGAGCTGCTCCTCCTCGAACGACAGACCGGCCGAAGGTACGGCGGCCTTGAGCGCTTCGATCGTCGCCGCCGAAGAGGTGACGAGACCGGAGTTGAAGCCGCCCGGACGATAGCCACGTGAGAACAGTGCGTAGAGCAGCGTGTCTTCGGTGATCTGGTAGTCCAGGGAGACGCGCGGCGAGAAGCTCGTGAACGACGCATTCAGCGGCGTGGCGGCCAGCCCCGTGACCACGGCGCCGGTCGTGCCGACCTTCGGGATCTGATTGAGCTTGTCTTTCTGGTATCGACCTTCGACGCTCAGGGTGATCTTGTCCGTGACGTCGAAATAGAGGCCGCCGAAGGCTGCCGGGGTCTCGACGTTCTGTTCGGTGATCGCCGCCGCAAACAGCGGACCGATCGGGCTCATGCCGTAGACCGTGCCGCCCGGCGTGTTGCCATCGAAATAGTTGACGCCAACCGTCCAGCGCAGCGCCTGTTCCTGCGGCGAGGTGAGACGCAGTTCTTGACTCCAGTCCTGCAACTTCACCTGCGAGATCAGCAGGAACTGGGCCCAGGGTACCGTGGTGGTCGGGCGCGACGCGTTGAACGGATTGATCCGATCACGTGCAGCACGATAGTTCAGGTCAATGAGCGTCATGCTCTTGTCCTGGTGTGCCGCCGTCAGCGAGCTCAACGTGTAGCCGCCGCCGAAGGTGTAGTCGATGCGCACGTCTCCCTGGAGGGCCTCACGGTTCATGCCGCCGCTGGTGTTGAACGACGTGTCGAAGATTTTCCAGGCCGGGTTCGGCGGATTGAACAACGCGGCGCTGGTGGCTGCGGGGCTCGTATCCCAGTCGCCCGAGATGAGGGATTTCTGGACGCTGCCAATGCGCGGCACCGTGCCGCAGACATAGCCGAACGAGGCGCGTGAGTTGGCGGCCTGGCCGAGCGCGGCAGTGCCGGACGGCGCTTGCGAGAACGGCACGCAGTTGCCGTTGGCGTCGACGCGGCCCGTGAAGGATTCGGATTTCAGCGCCAGCTGCGCCGGCGGACCGTCGTCGTCCTTGAACGCGTTGATGTAACTCTTGATGCTGAGGCTGTCGGTCGGCTTCCACAGCAA
>Ga0102877_1000602_pt1 | contig 12137 bp, 10 predicted proteins | sample Colrivmeta1548B3_FD_78186 | JGI IMG/M metagenome (GOLD analysis project Ga0102877, IMG submission 78186) | Estuarine microbial communities from the Columbia River estuary - metaG 1548B-3 | ecosystem: Environmental > Aquatic > Marine > Intertidal zone > Estuary | place: USA: Columbia River...
CGAAACAAGAAGTGCTCAACGAAAAACCGGATCGACTTGTGTACCCGAAAAGTTCCATTCGTTATGGACACTACGGAAAATATACGCAGACGATTTTAGAGGAATCGAAAAACACGGAAGATCCAGCGGAAAAGGAATACCTGAAAACTTCCATGGCTAATTTCATGAAAAAACAATACTTGTCCCACAACAATGATGCGGTGGAAAACAATGTGATTGCGGATCATTTGAAGGAATTGTCGAAAGGTGAATTGGTTCTCGAAAATCCGGATGATTTGGTGAATACAAACACCTTACTTCGTACATTAGGTCTTGGAGCAAACAACAAGAAATTTGTGAAAACAAACAATTTCAAACAAAAACAAAAAAAGAAATTCCAAAAAAAGCAATAAACGATGGCTTCATTTGAAATATACGGTGGCAAACCATTAAAGGGTGAATTGATTCCGCAAGGAGCAAAAAACGAAGCATTGCAAGTGCTTTGTGCGCCTTTGTTAACAGAAGAAAAAGTAACTATATCCAACATTCCGGACATTGTTGATGTCAACAAGTTGATTGCATTATTGCAAACGATGGGCGTGAAAGTGGAGAAAGTGGAGAAAGGAACCTATATTTTTCAAGCGAAGGACATCGATTTAAAGTATTTGGAATCTGAAGATTTCAAAAAAAGAGCGTCATCGTTACGTGGATCGATCATGATTGTTGGACCTTTATTGGCGCGTTTTGGTGTTGGATTTATTCCAAAACCAGGAGGAGACAAAATCGGACGACGTCGTTTAGATACGCACTTCGAAGGATTTGCTTTACTCGGAGCGAAGTTCAACTACGACGCGGGGGAGCATTTCTATTCTGTAGAAGCAAAGAACTTAAAAGGTGCGTACATTCACTTGGATGAAGCATCCGTTACAGGTACGGCAAATATTTTGATGGCTGCTGTGATGGCGGAAGGAGAAACAACTTTCTACAACGCTGCTTGTGAACCGTACATTCAACAATTATGTAAAATGTTGAACTCCATGGGAGCGAACATTAGCGGAATTGGTTCGAATATGCTCATCATCAAGGGAGTGAAAAAATTGGGTGGATGTTTCCACCGCATTCTTCCGGATATGATTGAAATCGGAAGCTTCATTGGCTTAGCTGCCATGACAAAATCTGAAATCACCATTAAAGATGTGAGTTGGGAGAATTTGGGAATCATTCCAAATGTTTTTCGTCGCCTCGGAATCAAATTAGAGCGTCGTGGAGATGACATCTACATTCCTGCTCAAGAGTCTTACGAAATTGATACGTTTATCGATGGGTCGATTCTAACAATCTACGATGCGCCTTGGCCTGGATTTACGCCGGACTTGCTTTCCATCATCTTGGTGGTTGCTTCTCAAGCAAAAGGTTCCGTGTTGATTCACCAGAAAATGTTTGAATCTCGTTTGTTCTTCGTGGATAAATTAATCGACATGGGAGCGCAAATCATCTTGTGTGATCCACACAGAGCGACGGTGATAGGATTGAATCGCGAGCACGATCTACGCGGTATTACGATGTCCTCACCGGACATTCGCGCAGGTGTTTCCTTGTTAATCGCTGCATTATCCGCAAAAGGAAAAAGCGTGATCGAAAACATCGAACAAATTGACCGTGGATACCAGGATATTGAATTGCGTTTAAATAATATTGGTGCGGACATTCGTCGCGTTGGCTAATGAAGAAACAACTCATATTTGGACTCCTTTTTATCGCAGCATATACATGTTACGCACTTTGCTTTGGTTCGGGGAAATCCTTTGATTCAAAAGACCTTGCACCAGAAATCAAGTTAGTAGGAACGAATGGAAAGGTCCGTAAATTGTCGGATCTCCGAGGTAAGTTAGTCCTGGTAGATTTTTGGGCCTCTTGGTGTGGTCCATGTCGTCAGGAAAGTCCAAATGTTGTAGAGGCATACGCGAAATATAAATCAAAGGAATTTAAAAATGCTGATGGATTTGAGGTCTTCAGCGTTTCTATTGATAAAGATGCTTCAGCCTGGAAACAAGCGATGAAAGAAGACCGTCTATCTTGGAAAAATCATGTGATGGACAAGGATGGGATTGCTTCCGCAAATTATGGGGTTTCGTCCATTCCGTCCGCTTTTCTCATCGATGGGGAAGGTCATGTCATTGCAAGTGGAGGCGAACTGAGAGGTATTCAATTGCACATTCAAATCGATAAACAACTGAAGTAATTAGATTCGGTCGAGAACGTAAGAAATCAACGCATTCATTTCACGCTCACAGCCCGTTGAAAACTCCATGTTTGGACGATTTGCCACTCCCAAACAAATGGTCGTACAGGCATGTCCTAATTGCCTTCCTAAAGCAAATATCGCAGAACTTTCCATCTCGAAATTGACAATTTTCGTTTCTTCTTGGCGGAAACTTCCAAGTTTGACATGAATATCCTTAATCTTGCTCTCTAAGCGCAAACTACGTCCTTGTGGACCATAGAACCCGGAACTGGTGATGGTGATTCCCGTGTAAGTTTCGGAAGAACTTAAGCGTTGTGTTAAGTCTGCATCAGCAGAAATGAGGTAAGGAGTAATTCCATATGGCAAGTTCAAGTGCTGATCAATGTTTGCACGCAGTTGCGTTTCTTGCTCCGTATAATCAATGGGATAAAAGTGAGCAACGTTATCGAATCCATAAGCATGTGAGGATAACATATACGCATGCAACGGAATACCTGTTTGCAGGATGCCACAGGTTCCAATTCGAACAATTTCCAACTGAGTTTTATTCGTTTTTTCGGTTCTTTGATCCAAATCGATGTTCACTAAGGCATCGAGCTCTTGCATGCAAATATCGATGTTGTCGGTTCCAATTCCCGTAGAAAGGACGCTGATTCTTTTTCCCTGGTACGTTCCGGTGTGACAAACAAACTCGCGGTGTTGACTTTGATGTTCAATGGTGTCGAAAAATGCAGAAATAAGCGCAACGCGATCTTGGTCACCAACAAGAATCACCTTGTGTGCAAGTTGATTTGGATGTAAGGCTAGGTGATAAACTTCGTTTCGCTCGTTTAATACGAGTTCGGTAGCGGGAAAATGCATGAATTAAAGACTGCCAAATACTTTTGCTAAAAGCTCCGTTACACGAGCTGCTGGATCTTTACGGATTTTGTTTTCCTCTTGCTCCACCATTTTGAATAGTCCTTCAATCGCTTTTTGAGTAACATATGCGTTTAAGTCCGGATTGATTTTCTCACCACCGGTCAAGTTCATGGCTGTATTGTATTTCGTCATGATTGGACTCCAATATTCAGTCAGTTTCACACGTGAAATGGCTTCTGCAACTTTCGGAGAGAAAGCTGAAGTTAACTTCGCTGTTGTTTGATCTTTCAAGAATTTTGTTGCTGCTCCGTTTCCACCGTTTAAAATACCGAATCCATCTTGGACACTCATGTTTGTGATGGCATCAACGAAAATTGGAAGGGCTTCTTTCGCTGCTTCTTCCGCCGCACGGTTCAAGGTTGTTTCGAACTTTTCCACTTGCGCGGTCATTCCTAAGTCAATTGCTTTTTGACGTGCTTTAATCGCATCAGGAGGGAAGGCCAAACGAATCGCTTCGTTTTTTAGAAATCCATCCGTCACCGAGGTAACATTTACCGCATTCTTGATTCCAAATTGCAACGCTTCTTTGAGTCCAGAAATGACTTCTTGGTTACTTAATTTAGGTGCAGCAGGGGTTGTAACTGGATTCACGTATCCATTTACCATGGATAAGTCAACCTTGGAACAGGTCCCAACAAACAAAGAAATAGAAGAGAATGCGAGTATTTTAAGCATAATTAGCGAATAACGTTGATGATTCCAGTTCTTTCGTTTTTACCGTCATTGTCAAGTTCTTTGTACCAAGCTTTCCACGTGTAAATTCCCGGTTGAACTTTTTGACCATTGTAGTATCCATCCCAGTAAGAATTCACATCATGTGTTTCCCAAACAACTTCACCCCAACGGTTGTGAATAGTCAATTCGAAGTTTGCTTTGTCAATTCCTTCTACATAGAACATCCAAACTTGATTGTGCTCGTCGTCATCTGGTGTAAATGCAGTTGGAGTGTAGAAAATTACATCCGAAACTACTTGAATGGGATACGTAACTGAATCAGAACAACCTAAGTTCGTTGTGACAATCAAGGTAATGTCATATGTTCCCATTACTCCTTCAGGGAAGGTAATCATAGCGCTACCACCGTTGTTCACAATGTTTGTAGCTCCTGAACTCACCCAATTGTAGTTAGCAATGTTTCCTGATGAAATGTCATTCGTTTGAACGGTGGTTTCGAACCAAGTCAACGGACTCTTCGACATCGTAAAGTCTGCAGTAGGTAATGGAGTAACTTCTACTATGTCTTGGAAGTGTCCGTAGTACATACATCCGTGAACGGAAGTAACAACCATATCAACTGTGTACGTGCCTGGATTAGGCAAAGTATGTGGCAATGCATCAAGGCTATTCACGGTGAATGATTCTCCCGTAGAGAAGATGTATTGAGTTGAAGCAACGTCACCACCATTAGTAGACATGTTACTAAATACAAAGTCTCCAGGTAAACATCTTTGTGCAAAATCCGGTACAGTATTCGGGATAATTTCTAATGGGAATGTAATCGTCATACATTCTGTTGTTGTTGGTGATCCACAAGACTCACTTAAAGTCACACAATAAACCGTTCCAGAGTTGATTGGGTCAACGGTTAATGAACTTCCGTTTCCAATTGGCAATCCATCCTCTGTCCATGTGTATGTGTAGGCAGTAGACCCACCTGCACCAATTGCGGTTAATAAAATTGCATCCTCAGAACAGATCATGCTATCTTGTGTCAAGAAGGTAATATCCAATGGCGCTGGTTCGGTGATTGTTACATCTAAGGTTTGAATACACCCATTCATATCGGTAACTGTCACTGTGTGTAATCCTGCACCTAAATCCAATGCTGTTGCTGCTGAAGCTGTGGAACCTGTCCAACTGTACGAGTAAGCTGGTGTTCCTTGTGCAACGTTCACTGTCGCTTGTCCATTCGCAATCGTGTAGCAATTCGCATTAACAATGTTCGTCATTGTCAAAATCATTGCTGGAATTTCCGTAATCGTTACGTAAATAGTATCTTGACATCCACTTGCAGTTGTTGCATAGCACCAGTAGTTCCCTGCACTAAGTCCCGTAGCAGTTTGTGTACTTTGTCCATTGCTCCATTGGAAGTTAACAGGTCCTGTAACTGGCGTCACCACTGCTGTTGCTGTTCCATCGCTACCACCCGGACATGAAACAGGAGTTGTTGTTCCGTTAAATGTGGCAGGATTATCTGTGATAATTGCTGTTCCAGTTGCTGTACATCCGTTTCCGTTCACCACTGACACTGTGTATGTTCCAGCTAATAATCCAGTTGCTGTTGCACCTGTTTGACCATTGCTCCATAAGTAAGTATATGGTGGAGGTGAAGTAGCTCCCGGAACTGCTGTAGCTGTTCCAATTCCTTGCGAGCAAATATCAGGAACTGTTGTTGTTGTTAAAGATGGATTAGAAACGGTCAACCAAGTGGTGTCGTTGGTAATCGAACCAACACTTGTTCCACATGCTGCACCTGTTAAAAAGTAACCCGTGGTTCCGGATGGAACTGGATTTACGTTTAAGGTACCGTTGTTGTAAGGGAATGTTTGTCCCAATGTGTTTGCCCAAAGGAAATTACTTCCTGGGCTATTCACCATGACATAAGGTATTTGTGAAATGGTGTATGAGTTAGTATTTGCAGGAGCAGTTGGTAAAAATCTTCTTCCATCTTGATTTGCACTCCAAACAGAAACATTGCGTCCTGGTGTGATGTGTGCAACAGTCATTGGGTTGTTTTCAGATCCTTGAATCGCTAAACTACTGTTCCAAGTACCACAAATTGGTTTGTTACCGATGTGTAACTCAAAAATATTGGAAGTTTCATAAAGGATAATCGCTAGGTAATTACACTGTGTTGTACAACCAAACATGGCAACATTTTTGTAAAGCACGACAAATTTACGATTCGGTGCTGTACCAATGGTTTGGTATTGTACTTGTCCAGCTGTTGCAGGATTCAAATCCTGATAAGCAATCATGATGGAGTTACGTGCTGAAGGGAATGCCATGTTTGGCAGTGGTGTAACCCCAGCAAGTGACCATGGACAATATCCACCGGCATTTGCCGTAACGAATGAAATGAGTCCGTTAGAACCAATCACACAGTTTGAGTAATTCGTTCCATAAAAACTAAAAGGGAATCCAATTGGAACAGATCCAGACCAAACGTCGTCACTTAAAAATACACTCGTCGGTGCATTTAAGTAAACACCAGCAGCTGTCCCAGGTGTCGTACCTGTATTACAGTTATTGATGGTTACCGTTTGACCAGCACAAACTGTTGCATCTTGTCCAAGACATAAAACAACATTGCTTTGACTGTAGGAGTTTAGCTGTGAAGCTAACATCAATAAAAATGCAAGGGATAACTTAATAAAACTCATGTTTTTTGTTGATCTGTGTAACATATTTTCGAAATCTAGTAGTTAGTTCTGTGCCTTAAACGACAAACACCAATCGGTGGTTGCTTAAGTGCATCAAAAATATGAAAAAAAGATTCGTTTAACAAGGAAGAGAGGTTCGTTTTCCATCTTTTCAATCATAAATTTTAAGAAGGATTGAACATTCTAGGTAAAAGTGTCATTTTGACACTAATAATTTGTTGAAAATAGTTGGCTTTTCGTACGAAAATGTTGCTACTTTTGCCCAAGTTCAATTATTAAAAACGATAAATATGTCTAATAAGTATCATGCAGAGATTGAAGCGTTCATGGATCGAGTTCGTGCTAAAAACGGACATGAGCCAGAATTCCTTCAAGCGGTTCAAGAAGTAGCGGAAGCAGTTATTCCAATTGTAGAAGCAACGCCAAAGTATAAAGCGGCTAAAATTTTAGATCGCATTGTTGAGCCAGAAAGAACCATTATTTTCCGAGTTCCTTGGGTAGATGACAAAGGTGAAGTTCAAGTAAATAGAGGTTACCGTGTTGAGTTTAACTCTGCAATTGGTCCATATAAAGGTGGATTACGTTTCCATCCATCTGTGAATTTATCAATCCTTAAGTTCTTAGGATTTGAGCAAATTTTCAAAAATTCCTTAACAACACTTCCTATGGGTGGTGGTAAAGGTGGGTCTGATTTTGATCCAAAAGGAAAATCAGATAACGAAGTAATGAAATTCTGTCAATCATTTATGACGGAATTATCTCGTCACATTGGCGCTGACACAGATGTACCTGCTGGGGATATCGGTGTAGGTGGACGTGAGATTGGATACATGTTCGGACAATACAAAAGAATTCGCAACGAATTTACAGGTGTCTTAACTGGAAAAGCACGCAACTGGGGTGGATCATTGATTCGTCCAGAAGCAACTGGTTACGGAACGGTTTATTTCGCAAAAGAAATGTTAGCGACAAAAGGTGATTCTTTCAACGGTAAAATTGTAGCCGTTTCTGGTTCTGGAAACGTAGCACAATACGCTTGTGAGAAAGCAACGCAATTAGGAGCGAAAGTGGTTACTTTGTCGGATTCAGAAGGCTACATCTACGATGCAGACGGAATCGATGCGGATAAATTAGCATTCGTTATGGAATTGAAAAATGTGAAACGTGGACGTATCTCTGAATACGCGAACGTTTATTCATCTGCGAAATTCATCGCTGGTAAACGTCCATGGGAAGTGAAAGCGGACATCGCTCTTCCTTGTGCTACGCAAAACGAATTGAACGGTGACGAAGCGAAAGTTCTTGTTTCTAACGGTGTCATTTGTGTCGCTGAAGGAGCAAACATGCCTTCTACACCAGAAGCAATCACTGCATTCCAAGATGCGAAAGTATTGTTCTCTCCAGGAAAAGCGTCAAACGCTGGTGGAGTAGCAACATCTGGATTGGAGATGTCTCAAAATTCATTACGTCTTTCTTGGCCGGCTGAAGAAGTTGACCAACGTTTACACGGAATCATGGTTTCCATCCACGAAGCATGTGTGAAATACGGTAAAGACGAAGCTGGATACGTAGATTACGTTAAAGGTGCGAACATCGCTGGATTTGTGAAAGTGGCAGATTCAATGATCGATCAAGGTTTGGTATAATATTCCATTCATAAAATTGAAAATCCCGTCTTTGGCGGGATTTTTTTTGTGCTTATTTTCTGAATTTTCAGCACCTTTGTATGTGATTCACCGACTGATAATTTACTGTTTTATTCTTTGTCAACACTGGCTATGTTCAGCGCAAAATCAAGTTGCGTATTGTGTTTGGCGTATCGGACTCACACAAGAAGTTCAGAAATTCACGCCCTTTACACGTGCACGTTTTCAAGTTGACCGAAATGAAAACATATTCGCTGTGAACCTTGGACTTTCCGCGCAAAAAGCATCCCAACAAATCTTTGCGCCATCCTTGGCCATTGACTACGCCCATCTTTGGAAAATCCACCGCGTTTTCCTTGGTCCAGTCATAGACTTTTCCATGGATTCGTATGTGTTTGGCACGCGTTTTTTGTACCTTCATTCTTCGCTTGGATATCGCTTGGCTGTCGGTGAACAATGGCAATTCTTTCAGGAAGCAACGCTTGGTCCAACGATGGAATCCTTTAGCTACTTGAATCAAAAGAATCAGCAATTCACGTGGAATTATCATATTAAACTAGGACTGCAGTATGCGCTACGTTAAGTTAACTTTCTTGTTAGGTGTCCTTTTTGCTTGCACGAAAAGCGAAGAAGTCAAGAACATCCTTGTTTTTGGACATGCTGGAATGGGATTGAGTATGGATAATTCCATTTATCACGACAATTCAAAAGAAGCGGTTTCCCTTGCCTTGAATTTACCAACGTCCAATGGGGTGGAGGTGGATGTGCGTCTGGGAGCGGATGGAACGCTGTGGCTCTATCACGACGAATGGTTGGAAGCGGAAACCAATGGGAAAGGCTGCGTTTCAGACTTGAGTGACCAGGATTTATCCAAGATCAATTATCAAACACTGAAGAAAGAAAAGTTGGTGAAATTAGTCGATGTCTTGAGTTTGCTGCATGAGGATCAGCAGTTGTTTGTTGATTTGAAACCTGTGAATTCATGTCAAAATGAAAGGGTGGACTTCGAACGCTTGAAAGAAGCTTTTGAGGAACAGTTACAGGGACATGAGAACCAAGTGAAAATCATCTGTTCCTATGAATATTGGCTGAACGAACTAGCCGCTGAATACGAAGTACTGTTCTCAACGGATGACGTAGAAGAAGGAAAGAAAATGATTCAGAAACATCCAAGCATTGTTGGACTAGTTATTCGGAATGCGGTGATTGATGCACAAGATGTCAGATGGATCAAACAGCAAAATCAAACGGTGTATTTGTACGATATCCGTTCGTTGAAGAGAATTCGACAAGCGTATGGCAAGAATCCAACAGGAATCCTCGCAGATGATCTCAGGAATGCGTTGGGAGAAAGAGGTTACGCTTTGTAGAAAGGTAATTTTACTACTTGCGCTTTGACACCTTTTTCACGGATTTCAATGAAGATTTCACTCTCCAATTTGCTGTTTTCAATCGTTACGTAACCAAGTCCAATTCCTAATTTCATGCTTGGGGACATCGTTCCGGAAGTTACTTTTCCGATAACCGTTCCAGCTGCATCTAAGATTGGATAATCGTGACGAGGAATTCCACGGTCAATCATTTCGAAAGCGACTAATTTACGTTTAACACCTGCTTCTTTTTGTTTCGCAAGGAATTCAGAATCCGTGAAATCCTTCGTGAATTTCGTGATCCATCCAAGTCCTGCTTCTAACGGCGAAGTTGTGTCATCGATGTCGTTTCCGTACAAACAGAAGCCCATTTCTAAACGAAGTGTATCACGCGCTGCAAGTCCGATTGGTTTGATGCCAAAATCAGCTCCAGCGGCGAAAACAGCGTCCCAAACTTTGTTAGCATCTTCATTTTTTACATAGATTTCGAATCCACCTGAACCGGTGTAGCCTGTTGCTGAAATCATCGTGTTCTCAATTCCAGCGAATGTCCCATGCTGGAACGTATAATAGGTCATGTTCGATAAATCGATGTCCGTCAAAGATTGCATTGCTTCCGCGGCTTTTGGACCTTGGATTGCCAGCAAACTGTATTGATCAGAAAGATTTTCCATCTCCACACCAAGATCATTCAGAGAAGAGATCCAATTCCAATCCTTTTCAATGTTGGAAGCGTTCACCACGATGAAATACTCTTCCGCATTCACGCGGTAGATGATTAAGTCGTCTACAATTCCCCCTTTGCCATTCGGCATGCACGAATACTGAGCTTTGCCATCAAACAATACCGAAGCATCGTTGGAAGCAAACTTTTGAATCAGTGCCAAGGCATTTGGACCACGTAAAACAAACTCACCCATGTGAGAAACATCAAAAACACCCACTGCGTTGCGCACGGTTTCGTGTTCAGCATTCACACCTTCGTATTGTACGGGCATGTTGTATCCGGCAAATGGAACCATTTTCGCTCCAAGATCAATGTGTTTTTGTGTGAGTGCAGTGTTTCTCATGTGTTGCTGTTTTTCAGTAGATAAATTTCGATTATTTTTTTATGCGCTCCACATAAATACCAGTGCGCGTGTCGATTTTGATCACCTCGCCATTATCGATAAACAAAGGAACTTTTACTTCTGCTCCTGTAGCAATCGTTGCTGGTTTCATTGAGTTTGTTGCGGTATCACCTTTTACACCAGGCTCCGTATACGTAACTTCAGAAATGATGTACATCGGTAATTCAACTACTAAGGGCATTTCTTCTTCCGCGTGGAAAAGGATGTTCACAATCATTCCTTCTTGTAAGAATCCAGGTTTTTCAACCATTTTCAACGGGATATTTACTTGTTCGTATGTTTCATTGTTCATGAAAACATAGGATTCAGCCTCTTGGTATAAGTATTGGTATTCACGGTTTTCAATACGAACTGGATCAATTTTGTGTCCAGCTGAGAAGGTGTTGTCAATCACTCTTCCAGTTTCAATTTGACGCATTTTCGTACGCACAAACGCAGGACCTTTTCCGGGCTTAACGTGTTGGAATTCGATGATTTGATAAAGTTTTTCATTGTGACGGATGCACAATCCATTTCGGATGTCGGAAGTATTAGCCATGGTTCAATTCAAATTTGGAGGCAAAGATAGGATTTTGAGCCGAAAACACAATTGTTTCGACTGAAATTCCTACGAAACACGGCGTCGCTTTCCGAACTTTTGGATGAATTCAACTTAGTTCTTGAATTAAAGGCCTTTATCAACGGAAATTCGTTCATAAAAAAGCAACTTTCGTTGTGTTTTCAGTCCTTCTAAAAGTTATTTTTGTTATTCCGAAAACCTCAAAAATCGAAATGGCAGAAAATCAATATACGGAAGACAACATACGTTCCCTCGATTGGAAGGAACACATTCGTCTTCGTCCCGGAATGTACATCGGGAAATTAGGTGATGGTGCAGCAGCTGATGACGGGATTTATATCCTTGTGAAAGAAGTCGTGGATAACTGTATCGATGAGTTCGTCATGGGGAATGGTAAACGCGTCGATATCAAAATCAAGGATGGCAAAGTGTCTGTCCGCGATTATGGACGTGGGATTCCGCTCGGGAAAGTAGTGGAAGTTGTTTCCAAAATGAATACCGGGGGTAAATACGACTCCAAAGCGTTTAAGAAATCTGTTGGACTAAACGGGGTCGGAACAAAAGCCGTGAATGCGCTTTCATCTTATTTCATGGTGTATTCGGTGCGTGAAGGAGAGAAGGTAGCAGCGGAATTTTCCAAAGGAGAACTTGTAAAGCAATACCCAATAGAGAAAACGGATGAAGTAAACGGAACCTACGTTGAATTCATCCCAGATGAGGCCATCTTCAAGAAATATGCCTTCAAAACGGCGTATTTGGATAAAATGATGTGGAATTATTGCTATTTGAATCGTGGATTAGCCATGTATTACAATGGGGAGAAATTCCAATCCAAAGATGGACTAAAAGACTTGTTGGAAAACAACATGGATGGAGATCCACTTTACCCAATCATCCACTTGGA
>Ga0102877_1000646_pt1 | contig 11685 bp, 17 predicted proteins | sample Colrivmeta1548B3_FD_78186 | JGI IMG/M metagenome (GOLD analysis project Ga0102877, IMG submission 78186) | Estuarine microbial communities from the Columbia River estuary - metaG 1548B-3 | ecosystem: Environmental > Aquatic > Marine > Intertidal zone > Estuary | place: USA: Columbia River...
AAGCTGGTGCGTGATGATGGCGCAGAGGTAACATTAGAGCAGCTCCGCAAACGATATGGACCTGCCTAGCCTGCGGCACTTTCGCAACGAGGGACTGTTTACGGTCAGCTCTGATCCTGTCGATGCATTAGCAGGTGAGGCATGGGTGCCAGCTATTTACACCGATAAAGGATGGGCAACAGCAGATGGCGCTAGCCTGCTACTAGGTATTGAGGACTGGCGTTATGCCGCTGAAGAAACCAGGCCTATACGCCAACATCAACGCAAAACGCGAGCGCATTGAGGCTGGCAGCAAGGAGCGCATGGCCCGCAAGGGCGAAGCTGGCAGGCCATCTGCTGCTGCATTTAAGGCTGCTGCTAAAACCGCCAAGAAGCCTAAGCCCAAGAAGAAGTGATCACCTATCGCGGCGAGCAGTTTGAGGGTTACAACAAACCCAAGCGGACGCCTAGTAACCCCAACAAGTCGCACGCGGTGCTCGCCAAAGAAGGCGACACCATCAAGCTGATTAGGTTTGGTCAGCAGGGCGTATCAGGCTCACCAGCACGAACAGGAGAATCAGCAGCAGACAAAGCCAGAAGGGCATCATTTAAGGCTAGGCACGCTAGCAACATCGCCAAAGGTAAGCTAAGCGCTGCTTACTGGGCGGATAAGGTAAAGTGGTGACGCACTATATCCCTGCGGGATAAGCATGTCTGAAGAAATCCAAACTCAGGAGCCTGCGGCTACTGATGCAATGCAACGCAGCATCGAAGCACTGGAACGCAAGAACCAAGAGTTGATTGCTGAGCTGCGCACTGCTAAGTCAAAGAAGTTACCGGATGGCGTTGATGTCGATGAGCTACTTGAGTTCAAGCGACGCGCTGAGCAATCCGAACTTGAATCGCAAGGTAAGTACTCCGAAGCAAGACAAGCTTTGGAGCAGCAGTACCGTGAGGCGACGGCGCAAAAGGACCAGCGCATCACAGAACTTGAATCCCGCGTCCGCGAACTTGAACTTGTTACGCCAGCAGTAACAGCACTAGCTGATCTGGTGCATGATCCTGATATGGTGCTCAAGACCAAGTTGAGCAGTGACCAAATCGAGCGCGAGCCAGATGGCACGGTGGTAGTAGTCGATGGCTACCAGCGCACACCAGTTAGCGAATGGGCCAAGACGCTGCCAGCATGGATGCAAAAGCAGCCAAGGCCACAAGGTAGCGGCGCACCATCAGGGCGCAGCAGTGGTGAGATGCCGCTGGGCATCAAAAACCCATTCGCGCAGGAGTCATTTAATCTCACCGAGCAATCACGACTGTTTCGTACAGACCGTGATATGTACGAACGATTAAAAACTGCTGCAGCACGCTAAGCTATCTGCAACCGGCTGCGCTGGTGATCGGGCTGCGCCCACACCGTAAACCATTTCCCCGAGATGACTCATGGCGACTCTTCGCTCTGACATCATCATCCCCGAGATTTTCACGCCTTACGTCATTGAGCAAACCACCCTTCGTGATGCCTTCTTGGCTAGCGGCGTGGTTCAACCGATGGCTGAGCTAAATTCTCAAGAGGGTGGTGACTTTATTAATGTCCCTTTTTTCAAAGCCAACCTGTCTGGCGACTTTGAAGTGCTGACTGACAGCACCTCACTGACACCTGGCAAGATCACTGCTGATAAGCAAGTCGGCGTCATCCTGCACCGTGGCCGTGCCTTTGAGTCACGCGACCTTGCAGCACTTGCTGCTGGCGCTGACCCCATGGCTGCTATCGGCGCCAAGATCGCTGATTACGTTGCCAACCAACGTCAAAAGGATCTGCTGTCTTGCCTTGCTGGTGTCTTCGGCACCCTTGGCACCACTAGCGCATCTGCTGCTTTCTTTGGTCTAACCATCGACGGCGAATCTGGCGACACTCCGACTGTGCTGAGCCCCCGTCACGTTGCGGAAGCCCGCAGCCTGCTGGGTGATCAAGGTGACAAGCTGGCTGCTGTTGCCATGCACTCCAAGGTCTACTACGACTTAGTTGAGCGCAAGGCGATTGATTATGTCAGCACCCTTGATGCTCGCGGCACTACTACCACCCAATCTGGCGGCAGCTTGGTTGGCGCTTACGGCGGTGACAACTCAGTTCCCGTGTATATGGGATTGAGGATAATTGTTTCGGATGATGTGCTAACTGAAGGCAGCGGCAGCTCATCTGAGTATGCCACCTACTTCTTCACCCAAGGCGCTGTTGCCTCTGGTGAGCAGATGGGGATGCAGACTGAAACCGACCGTGACATCCTCGCTAAGAGTGATGCCATGTCGATCGACCTGCACTACTGCTACCACCCTGTTGGCAGCAAGTGGGGTGTAACAACCTCTAACCCGACTCGCGCTCAACTGGCAACAGTTGGTAACTGGTCGAAGGTGTACGAACTCAAGAACCTTGGGATCGTGCGGGCTACAAACACCTCTAACTTCGATTGAGGTAACTAATCATGGCTTCTATCTTTGAAACCGTAGCCGGCAATGCGATCGGCTATCCAGTTGGGCTTGGTGGCGCTGTCACCCAAGCAACTAGCAAGAGCACTGGTGTAACCCTGAACTTTCCTTCAGGATCAATCACCATGAACGGTGCTGCTTTGGCTGATGCTACAAACGTTTCTTTCACCGTCACAAACAGCTCTATAGCTGCAACTGATGTTGTGATTGTTAACCATGCATCAGCCGGCACTGCTGGCGCATATTCCGTTCTGGCCAATGCGGTCGCGGCGGGATCGTTTGCAGTCACAGTGCGCAACGTATCTGGTGGATCGCTAAGCCAAGCAATTGTGCTTAGCTTTGCAGTCATCAAGGGCGCTGCTGCTTAATGGGCTTGTTCGCCTTCCGGCGACTGCGTGAACAGGAGGCTGCTTCTACGGAGGCGGCCTCTCTTTCTATTGCAGAGCCTACACTGATACCAACGGAGCCGGACAATGGCAATCACGATAATCGCCACGCCAAACGCGGCAGACGCAAACTCGTACCTGACGTTGGCTGATGCGCAGTTGATTATTGACGGCATGGTGCTAGACGCTGATGCGACAGCATGGGGCACCGCTACCACGGACAACAAAAACCGTGCGTTGTATTCCGCTGCGCAGAGGCTTGATCGTGAACGCTTTCTTGGTGCTCGCTCTACTGATACCCAATCAATGCAATGGCCGCGAACTGGTGTTCGCAAGCCTGACACCTACATCAACACCTACGCCGTTGGCTTTCCGTTCCGTATTACCACCGACTATTTCGCCGACACCGAAATCCCAGATCAAGTCAAGCGTGCGCAGGTGGTGCTGGCCGTTTATCTCAACAACAACCCAGACGGGCTTGGTCTTAGCGGACTGGAAGACTTCAAGAATGTCCAAGTCGGCAGCCTTAATGTGACGCCTAACCTTGGCTACGGAGCTGTTGGCGTTGATAAGGTGCCACCAATCATGGAACGCTACCTGACAGGGCTTAGAATCAGTGGACCAGGTAACGTTGCCATCAAGCGGAGCTGACCATGGATTACGCCTATCCCGGTGCTGAGTTTATTGATGATACCGCAGCGCATACTGGTCGCTTCGGCAAGATCGTTGCGCTTGAGGATTCGGTGATCGCTAGCTTGACTGCTCAAGACTGGACCGGCAATACGCTGTCGGCTATCCCGTTTAAGGCAAGCACTGAGATCTGCGGCGTATTCACCAGCATCACATTGACTAGCGGCACTGTCGTCGCTTATAGGCTTTGACAATGAGCCAGCCTAACTATTTTGGCATTGACTACTCGATAGGTGCAACATTTATTGGTGATACCGCGACGTATACAGGGCGCTGGGGCGCAATTCATTTCACAACCAATACCCATATTGATGCCATTGTTACGCAAAACTACGACGGCAACACGCTGTCAGGGCAAACCTTTGACGGCGCAACAACTCTATACGGCGTGTTTAGTAGCATCAAACTACAGAATGGCCATTGCGTAGCCTATAAACTCTGATGTCACTTGCAAACCCGCTACGGAAAGTTGCCAGCAAGTTGATGGCAAAGTTTGGCGGTGTTGCAACACTACGCCGCGTAACACCTGGCGTTTACAACCCAACGACGGGCACCGTTAGCGAAGCCACTAGCGACACTGAACTGCGTGGTGTGCTGGAAGATGTGAACCTGCGTGAGGTGAATGATCTGATCCAAGCTGGCGACAAGCGGCTGATCGTTGCTGCAGCAGATACGGCAGCAACACCTACGATGGCTGATCGCGTCATCATTGGCGGCCGTACGCTGCAAGTGATTCAGGTGCGCACCATCGAGCAGGACAACGAGCCAATCACTTACGAGCTGATCCTGAGGGACTGATGGCACGCACTATCCGCGTTGGTGATATTGGCGACTACTGCAATCAGCAGATGGAAAAGTTGCTGCGTGCAGCGGTGCTGGAAACTGACAGCCTGCTAAAGCAAGCCAGCCCAGTTGATACCGGTAGGTTTCGCGCTAGTTGGCAGGTGGGCGAGAATGCAGCCGGGTCATACGATGCAGGCCCGCAGCAATCACCAAGTAATCTTGGCCGCGACAAGACCAGCCCACCTGCCGGACCAATGTTTCCGCTGCGCAAGATGAACTACCAGCAAGAGCGCATCGGCAACGTCTACTCAGTTCACAACAACTTGCCATATGCGGAGCCGCTAGCTAGGGGCACTAGCAAGCAAGCGCCTGGCGGCTGGGTGCAGGGCGCCGCCAAAGATGTCCAGGGCCGCGTCAGAATTGCAGCAGCCAAGATCGGCAGGGAATCATGAGCAGCACCTACAACGATGTCCGCGCTGCCATCGAAGGGCGCATTGCTACGCAAATGGCCATAGCGCCTGTTTACCCGGTCAGCTATCAGAACGTACCGTTCACGCCGCCTAACAACACGCCATGGCTGCAGGCGTTCATACGGTTTGGCGACAATAACTACGCTACGCTCACCAGCTTCAACCGGCAGAACGGCACGTTGGTGGTAAATGTCTTTACCCCTATAGGCGCTGGTACAGCCGCCAACTTCACCATTGCAGAGCGCGTCAAGGATCTATTTGATCGCGCCAAGTTCAGCAGTATCATTTTTGATCCGGCGTCAGGCCCAGCGCAGGTAACACCAGCAGCGCCGCAGCCGTATTACCAAACGCAACTTACGGCGACGTTTGAAGCGTACCTAGACTAGTTACACTGTCACTAGCCACTACCGCTCACGACAATGGCCGTCACTGTTTTGTCCGGTACGTCCGGCGCTCTCTACTACAAGCCTGCCGGCACCAACGGCAACTTTGGCGAAGCTGGTGTTGCTGTCGCAACTGACATCATCACTGTTGCCGCTTACCTGAATTTCAAGGTTGGCGATCCGGTTAAGTTCCGGGTTGTTGACAGCCAAACCGGAGGGGCTGGATCTGGCACGCTGCCTGCGCCAATCAGCGCAGCTACTACCTACTACGTGCTGTCCTACACCGCTGCCACTGGTGCGCTGACAGTTTCAACCACTGCAGGCGGCACTATCCTTGCCATCACCGATGATGGCACTGCTGTAGCGCCTAACGAGTTTGAGGTGTACTACGCCGACTACGCCGCCGTTGGGCAGGTGCAGTCATGGTCATTTGAGATCAGCCGCGCCGAGATCGACGTAACCACCATCGGCCAAACTGCTGGGCAGTATGCGCCATTCCGCGCTTACATCCCTGGCTTTGCTGATGGCAGCGGCACCGCCAGCGTTTACGTCACCAACGAAGACGCGGCACTTTCCAACCGCATGGTGGAAGACGTCCTTCAGCGTCAGCAAGTTGGTTGCGGCTTCAGGCTGTACACCGACAAGGGCACCACTGAGGCACTTAGCCGTAGCATCGCCATGGATGCAGTGCTGCTGACCGCTAGCCTTAACATCAACCCTGATGATGCCCAGATGGTGGAGATCACCTTCCGCCCAAGCGGTACTCCGACGTTTGACTTCAGCACCAGTGCCTGATCGGTTACCACATGTGCCTCCAGCTTGCGCTGGGGGCTTTTTTATGCTTAAAGTGATAGCGAATCACTGATATTCATGGCAACCACGTCTGCACTGTCACGCCTCAAGAAAGCTGCTAACCTGACGCCTGTTAAGCGTACGGTCAAATTAAACGATGGCTCTGATTTTGAGTTTTACTCAGCGCCGCTTACGATGTCCGAACGTGAGCGTGCGCAAAAGATGCCAGGTGGTGAAGACCCCAACGGCTTTGCGCTGAATCTGCTGGTCACCAAGGCAGTAGATGATGCGGGGCAACGGTTGTTTGCTGCTGGCGAGATCGCTGAGCTGAAGAACGAGGTAATGGATGCTGACCTGCAGCAACTGATGCTTGCAATCATCACCAACCCTGAAGAGGTAGAGGTAGACATGAAAAGCATTAAAAGCTGAACTAAAAAAAGACAACCTACTATTGCTTCAGCTTGGCATTGCTAAAGAGCTGGGCTACTCACTAGTCCGGCTTAACCAAGAGGTAACAATGGAAGAGCTGCTCTTATGGAGCTGTTTTTTTGACCTGCAAAACGAAGAGCAAGAGCGTAGAATGAAGCAAAGGCGGTAGGGCTGTGTCGGTTGTCGCTAATGTCGCCATTAATGTTGACAGCAGCGGTGCCGTCAGCAAGCTGCGGCAGGTGCAGACGCAGGCGCAGTCCACCGAGAAAGCATTTGGTGGCGTAGCTGCAGCGGTAGGTAAATTAGCAGTTGCGTTTGGCGCAATTCAAGCAGCTAAATTTGTATTTGCTAAAACTGCTGAGCTAGAAAGCCAGACGCGCAGTCTTCAAGTATTAACTGGCAGCGCCGAGAAGGCTGGGCAAATTATTAAAGAGCTGCAGCAGCTTGGGGCTGTTACGCCATTTACCAGCACTGAGCTGATTGACTCAGCCAAGCGGCTGCAAGCATTTGGTGTCGAAGCGGACAAGGTAGTAGAAACCACTAGACGGCTAGCAGACGCTTCAGGGGCTACTGGCGCTGAATTAAGCGGTCTTGTCACCGCTTATGGCCAAGTGCAAGCCAAAGGCCGATTGCAAGGCGAAGAGCTGCTGCAATTCCAAGAGCGCGGCGTTGCGCTGCAGACAGAGCTGCGCAAGATGTATGGGTTGTCCGGTGAGGAGTTTCAGAAGGCATTAGAGAAGGGGCGTATCGGGTCTGAAGCGGTAGAAGTTGCAATACTTCGGCTTACCAGCGTTGGCGGCAAATACGCCAATGGCGCCATCGCTCAAAGCGATACTCTGCAAGGCCGGCTATCAACGCTGCAAGATGGCATTGATGGATTGGCGCGTGGCATTGGGGCTGCGTTATCGCCAGCAATTAAGGCGGTGCTGAATGAAGCAATTTTTGCAATTAATTTAATTAACCAGTTAATTGCAACTGGCGCCAGAGCTAAATCGTTTGGCCTTGGCCAGGACCAACGCAAGCAGATATTAAATCAAGCCCAATCAGAAGCGCAGCAAATTGTAGAAGGCCGGCGAATTAAAGATCCATTCAAACGTAACCAACAATTTCAAGAACTTGTCGGCCAACGAGAGCGTGATCTAATTGAATCCTATGGCTACCGCACTGGGCAAGTAAAAGCTGCGGTAACCGCAACCTCTATGCCTGCTGCTACTCCTGCGCTGCTAGGCGGCGGTGGCGGTGGCGGCGGCGGCGGTGCTGCAGGTGGCGGCAAAGGCGGAGCAGACAAAGCAGCCCGTGAAGCGGAGCGCGCCGCAGAAGCAGCAGCTCAAGAAGCCGCGAGGGTTAAAGATGTTATTCGTGATCGGCTAGCAGAAGGACAGATTCTTGCCGTCAAGACGCAACAGCAGGATCGCATTGCAGCGGCAGAAGATGCAGGCGACAAGATGCTTGTTGCTCGTTTGCAATCGCAAGAACGACAGCTTGAGATCCAATATCGTTACGCACAGGAACTAGCAAAAGAAGTCAACTTGGACGCGCAAAAAGCCATCATTTATGAAGGGCTAAATGCGCTTACTGCCAATCAAGTTGACCTGCAACGTGAGCTTGACGCCCTACAAACGCAAAACGATCAAGACAGGCTAACATCGCTGCAAAAAGCTGTCGAAAAGCAGTACGAGCTTAATACCGCTGTTCAAAATCAACTGCAACTTGCTGATGGCGTTGCAAATACGCTTGGCCAAGGGCTTGGGTCTGCATTTGATGCGCTAATAAGTGGCGCTCAAGGATGGGAAAAGAGCTTGCAGCAAATTGCATCCGGCGTTCTTGTTGATATTGCTAACCAGCTAATCAGGATTTTTGTCGTCGAGCAAGCGATTAACGCGATCAAGGCATTTTTGACCCCATTCAGCGCATCAACACCACTAGGCGCTGGTGGCGGAACAGTTGGCAAGTATGGCACCCTTGGGCCAAACTATGGAATCCCTCAGCGCGCCAAAGGCGGCCCCGTATCCAGCGGCCAAACCTACATGGTGGGCGAGCGTGGTCCTGAGCTGTTTGTGCCAGGCCGTAGCGGCACCATTGTTGCTAACGATAAGATGGGCGGCGGCAGCACCAACGTGGTTGTCAACGTAGACGCAAGCGGCAGTAATGTAGAAGGTGATGAACAGGAAGGTAAGCAGCTCGGTCGCTTGATCGCTGCTGCTATCCAGCAAGAGCTGGTCAAACAAAAACGCCCTGGAGGATTGCTCGCATAATGGCTACCTTCCCCGCCTACGAACCGACCTACTCGGCCACTAAAAGCAGCCAGCCGAAAATCCGCACCGCGCAATTCGGTGACGGTTACCAGCAGCGTGTCACCTTTGGCCTGAACCAGAACCCCAAAGAGTGGCGGTTGTCGTTCAGTGTCAGCGATGCCGACGCCGACATCATCGAAGCATTCCTTGATGCCCGCGCTGATGACGCGGATAGCTTTGACTGGAGCCCACCAGGCGATGCCAGCACCTACAAGTGGATATGCCCAAGCTGGACGCGGGAGCTGTTTGATTTTGAACGCAGCAAAGTAGACGTGACTTTCATGCAGGTGTTTGAACCATGAGCGTACCTGTTAGTGCGCTACAGGAAATTGCTCCCGGTGCAATTATCGAGCTGTTTCAGCTTGAGCTAAATGCAGCGCAGCATGGCGTAAACGAAACCTACTACTTCCACGCTGGCGTCAATGCAACTGGCAGCAACGGCAACCTCGTCTGGAATAGCCAAGCGTACTTAGCATTCCCCATTGAAGCCGATGGTTTTGAGTACAGCGGACAGGGGCAACTGCCACGGCCTAAGCTGCGCATCAGCAACGTCTTTGGCACCATCACGGCACTGCTGCTGACTTTGCCGAGCGGCATCGAAGGCGCCAAGGTGACGCGCATCCGCACACTGGCTCGCTACATCGACGCGGTGAATTTCCCTGGCGGCGTCAACCCCTACGGTACGCCAGACCCCACGGCTGAGTTTCCACGCGAAATCTTCTATATCGACCGCAAAGCAGTTGAAACGCGAGATGTCATCGAGTTTGAGCTGGCTGCTGTTTTTGATTTGATCTCTGTAAAAGCTCCCAAGCGGCAGTGCATCAGCAATATTTGTCAGTGGGAATATCGCGGCCCCGAGTGCGGCTACGCCGGCAACGCATATTTCAACACCAATAACCAACCCGTTCCCACACTGGCGGAAGATGCTTGCGGCAAGCAGCTCAGTAGCTGCGAGCTGCGCTTTAACCAGCAGCGACAAACAGGTTCTGTTACTGCAGGCAGCAACATTATCACGCTTACACAACCAAGTTCATTTAGCACTAGCGATCCCGTAACAGGCTTCGGCCTGCCCGGTGGCACGACTGTCTCAGGCGTGAGCGGTGCCTTGGTCACGCTAAGCCAGAATGCTATTGCCACTACAAACGTGGTGAGAACGGGCACCATTCAAACCAACTACACGCAAATCGTGGTCGCCAGCGCCACGGGTATTATTCCGGGCATGACAGTTACAGGATCTTTTCTGCCTGCAAATTGCCAAGTGGTGGCAGTCTCTGGAACTACGATTACGCTCAGTTCAACCGTAGATTTGACTCAATTTTTCAGCGTCGTGGGCTCAGCGAACTCTCAGGTTACTGTTGATCAGTCTATCTTTTTCCCGAAAAACACGTCATTGTCCGTCGGCTGGTATGCAAGCAGCAGTGTAATGCCTTTGAGCAGATTGGCGCAAATCACCGGACTGCGTAACAGAACAGTTAAAACCACCGCAGGAAAAAATATACAAGTCAGCGAATATCGCATTGCCGACATTACGCAAAACCAAGGAAGCACTAAAAATGCGGCTTGGACTTTTTACGTTTTTGCTGGTATTTCTTCTGCCACCTACACATTTGCGGCCACGGACCAGACCTACACATTCCGTGCAGACGCAAACCTACCTTACGGGAGCTATCCGGGCATGGGAACGTACACGACATGACCTGGCAAACTGACGCCCTAAACCACGCACAAGCCGATGACCCCCGCGAGGCATGTGGCTTGCTGGTGGTGATCAAAGGCCGCAAGCGGTACGTTCCATGCCGCAACCTTGCACGCAGCCCCGATCAGTTCTTCCTGCTGGACCCTATCGATTGGGCGGATGCTGAAGACAAAGGCGAGATCGTCGCCATTGTGCATTCACACCCATCGACTCCCCCGCAACCATCGCCGGCAGACTTGGCAGCTTGTGAAAGCAGCGGACTGCCCTGGTACGTCGTCAACCCCCGCACAGAGCAATGGGGCGAGTGCAAGCCATCGGGTTACAAGGCGCCGCTAATAGGCCGCGAGTGGGTGTGGGCGGTGCATGACTGCTGGACACTAGCCCGCGACTGGTACGCCGAGCAAGGCATCACGCTCCGCGACTGGGAACGCTGCAATAATCCTGACGACTTCCAAGCAGAGCCGTATTTTGACAAGTGCTGGAAGGACACCGGCTTTCGGGAATTGGAGGAAGATGAAGAGCTGCAGCATGGCGACCTGTTGCTGTTAGCCATCAACAGCACGGGCCTCAACCACTGCGCCATCTACCTTGGCAACCAAGAAGTGCTGCACCACATTCAGCACCGCCTGAGCGGACGTGAATTTTATTCAAGCTGGCTCCTAAAATGTACTGGTAGGAGGTTGCGTCATGCTGCGTAAGATTCGGCTATATGGCAAGTTGGCCAAGTTCATCGGCCATCGCGTGCTGGAAGCGGATGTGGCAACCGCAGCCGAGGCCGTGCGATTCCTGCTGGCCAACTGGCCCGAACTGGAACGCCACATGAGCGACCAGCACTACCGCGTAAGTGTCGGCACCTACGACTTGGTAGCAGAGGAGCTGCACGACCCTGCCGGCCAGCAAGAAATCAAGATTGTGCCTGTGATGGCTGGTGCTGGTGCTGTTGGGCGGATTGTTGCCGGCATAGCGTTGGTGGCGTTTGCACTTTTGTTTGCTCCAGGGGCTGCATTAGCAGGGGGTCTTATAACTCTTGGATCGCAGGCTGTTCCTATCATTATTGGCGTTGGGGTATCACTGGCACTCGGCGGCGTCGCCCAGCTCCTAACACCAACGCCCAAGGTGCTTACGGGCCCCGACACACAAAACGACCCGCGCAAGAGCTATAGCTTTAGCGGCATCCAAAACACCAGCAGGCAAGGTACTCCGGTGCCCATCGTCTACGGCGAAACCATTGTGGGCAGCGTCGTAATTTCCGCTGGCATCGACACCGTGCAGGTGCAGGCATGACCATCATCGGCGCGG
>Ga0102877_1000696_pt1 | contig 11125 bp, 8 predicted proteins | sample Colrivmeta1548B3_FD_78186 | JGI IMG/M metagenome (GOLD analysis project Ga0102877, IMG submission 78186) | Estuarine microbial communities from the Columbia River estuary - metaG 1548B-3 | ecosystem: Environmental > Aquatic > Marine > Intertidal zone > Estuary | place: USA: Columbia River Estuary...
ATGCAAAAGATGTTGAAGCTGCATTAGAAGCCTTAATGCAGGGGCGAAGTGTTGTGGTGGTTGCGCACCGCCTCACCACTGTGCAGCGAGCCGATGCTATTGGCGTTGTTGACCATGCCGAGCTTGTGGAATGGGGAACACACAGCGAACTGGTGCAGAAGAACGGCAGATATGCCGCACTAGTGAACGCCTGGAATGCGAGTCAGCCCACGCGTTAGAAGTTGGTAGGTGGGGCTGGTGGCCCAAAGCGATTGATTCCAGCATCGCCAGGCTGCACTAAAAAATAAAGAGGCACTAGGAAGGGGCAGATGTTCCACCAGCCAGACCTATCTACATCGTGCATTCGTCTTATTGAGAACATGATGCTGGGTAGTAGCAGTGCCAAAAAATAATAGCCTCCAATCACCAGGCTTGCCCGTGAAATCAAGAACTGCGATAAGACTGCGAAAAGGGTCCACCACCAAAAATCTGCGCGATGTGCACGACCTTTGTAGTTGATGTAGTTCACAAACCCGAGTTTGACTGCGGTAACGATAGGCATGAAACGAACTTAGCGGGCGACGAAGTACTTTGCGCGAGGATGATGGCAAATGATTGCTGAAGTTGTTTGTTCTGGCTGATACTGCCAGCCCGTTTCTTCGCTCACTTCAATACCAAGTCGTCCTGCTTCAAGCAGTGCAGCCACGGTTGCGTTGTCTTCGAGTTCTGGGCAAGCGGGGTATCCCCACGAGTAGCGACCTCCGCGGTATTGCTGGCGAAAGAGCCCATGCAGAGATGGCCCGTCTTCTTCAACAAAGCCCCATTCAGAGCGAATCCGATGGTGCCAATATTCGGCAAGAGCTTCGGCCATTTCCACACCAAGGCCGTGCAAGATGAGATAGTCCTGATACTTGTTCTGCTCAAACAATTCAGCTGCCATTTCACTGACCGCATTACCCATAGTCACAATGTGGAACGCTGCGTAGTCTTTCTCGCCCGACTCGACACTGCGGAAGAAGTCGGCAATGCAGAGGAATGGTTCTTCGCGTTGGCGTGGGTAGTGAAAGCGACACTGTTCAGTAGTGCGGGTGTCGTCGGTGTACACCACAAGATCGGTGCCGTCGGCATTCACGGGGAAGTAGCCGTACACCACTTGCGGCAACAGCACGCCACTGGTTTTGGCATTGCTCAATTGCTCGCGCAACAGTGGGCGTAAGCGATCTTTAAATTGTTCATCGGTTTCGCCATTTTCGGGGCGGAACTGCCACTGGTTGCGAAAGATTGCTGTTTCATTGATGTAGGCAGCAATGTCGTCGATTGCGAGACCCTTCACCACTTTTGAACCAAGGAATGGAGGTGTGAACACCGGGTTGTCGGTCGCAACATCGGGTGAGCGATGCGGCAATTCCACTTCTTCACGTTCCGCCTTGTTGCGATCGGGAAGGACGCGACCACTAGGGATGCGCCCGAAATCGGGGTCAACCACGCCGTCGCGTTTGATGGCCATAATTTTGTCGAGTGTGTAAAGACCTTCAAAGGCGTCGCGACCGTAAAACACGCGGCCGTCGTACACCTCGCGCAGATCTTTTTCTACATAGGTACGAGTGAGTGCGGCACCGCCCAAAATGACCGGAATTTCCGACAGCCCAACAGCATTCAACTCTTGCAAGTTTTCGCGCATGATGAGTGTGCTCTTCACTAAGAGGCCGCTCATGCCAAGCGCATCGGCATTGACCTCTTGAACTTTGGCAATCATGTCGGCGATAGAGACCTTGATTCCCATGTTCACTACTTCGTAGCCATTATTGGTGCAAATGATGTCGACCAAGTTTTTACCAATGTCGTGAACGTCACCTTTTACGGTGGCGAGCACAAGGCGACCCTTGGAGGTTTGCCCATCAACTTTTTCCATGAAGGGTTCAAGGTGTGCAACAGCAGTTTTCATTGTTTCTGCGCTTTGCAAAACAAATGGCAATTGCATTTGTCCTGAACCGAACAACTCACCAACAACTTTCATGCCTTCAAGCAGGATGTTGTTAATGATGTCGAGTGGTGGAATACCTTGTGCCATGGCGGTGTTGAGGTCGTCGGTGAGTCCGTCGCGCTCGGCGTCGATGATGCGTTGCTTCAAAACGCGTTCAAGGGTCCAATCGCTACGGTCTTCTTTCACCGCATCAACCGACTTCACATCTTCAAAGAGGCGCAGCAAAACATTGAGTGCATTTTCGCCCTCAATCTCTTCGTCGTAGATGAGCGCACGGCATACTTCTTTTTGCTCTTCAGGAATACGCGAGAGCGGCAAGATTTTGCTGGCATGAACAATTGCCGAGTCGAGACCAACGGCCGTACATTCGGCTAGAAAGACGCTGTTCAGTACTTGGCGCAACGCTGGCTTCAAACCAAAGCTCACGTTCGACAAGCCAAGTGTGGTGAAAGCGCCAGGAATTTCTTCTTTAATACGACGAATAGCTTCCATTGTTGCCAAGCCGTCGCGACGCAGATCTTTGTCGCCGGTACCAATAGGGAAGGTGAGCGCATCGAAGATGAGATCGGATGAACGCAAGCCGTAGCGCTCGGTGGCAATTTTGTTCAGGCGATGTGCCACTTCCATTTTCCACTCAACATCGCGTGCCTGACCACGTTCGTCAATGAGCAAGCAAATAACCGCGCATCCGTAGTCGCGGGCAAGTGTAAAGACGCGGTCGAGTCGGCTGCCTGGCGCTTCACCGTCTTCAAGGTTGGCCGAGTTCAACACGCCACGACCACCGCTATGAACAAGGCCTGCTTCCATTACTTGGGGCTCGGTGCTGTCGAATACCAATGGAACGCTCACTTGCGAACCAAACCTGCTGGCAATGGAGTCCATATCGACGGTGCCGTCGCGGCCGACGTAGTCGACGCAGACGTCAATAACGTGTGCGCCTTCGCGAATTTGTTCGGCGCCCATTTTGGTGCAACCGTCCCAGTCGCTTGCCAACATGAGGTCACGAAATGCTCGTGAGCCGTTGGTGTTGGTGCGCTCGCCAATAATGAGAAATGAATTGTCTTGAACAATGGGCACCGATGAGTACAAAGAAGTCAGTGCTGGCTCAAAGTTGTAGTTGCGTGGAGCAGGTGTGAGGTTGCGTACTGCTTCAACCACCTGGCGAAGGTGTTCTGGAGTAGTGCCACAGCAGCCACCCACAATGCCAATACCTAAATCTTCCACGTGGTGCTTGTGATACGAAGCAAGCTCGGCCGGTGTGAGGTCGTAATGCGTGCGGCCATTTAAAACGCTCGGTAAGCCAGCATTGGGCAACACGGAAATAGGAATAGGTGAATGCTGCGAGAGGTGACGCAAGTGCTCTTGCATTTCTGCTGGGCCAGTTGCACAGTTGATGCCAATTACGTCGGGGCGCATTGCTTCGAGAGCAACTAGCGCTGCACCAATTTCGGTGCCCACCAACATGCGGCCTGTTGTTTCCATGGTGACCTGCACCTGAATGGGAATTTCACGACCCACAATTTTCATTGCTTGGCGACATGCTTGCATTGCTGCCTTAATTTGCAGCAAGTCCATGCAGGTTTCAATGAGGAAAAGGTCTGAACCGCCATCAAGAAGTCCGCGTGCTTGTTCTACGTAAGAATCGCGCAGTTCGGCAAAGCCGATGTGCCCGAGGCTCGGCAGTTTGGTGCCAGGGCCCATTGAGCCGGCAACGAAGCGACTGCGTCCGTCGGATTCGTAGCTACTTGCCATTTCGCGAGCAAGTGATGCCGCAGCAACGTTGAGTTCATAAGACTTTTCAGGAATGGCATATTCAGTAAGAACTGTCGAGAAAGATCCGAAGCTTGCGGTTTCAATTGCATCGACGCCTACTTTGAGAAACGCGTCGTGCATAGAGCGAATCACATCGGGTCGAGTGAGGCAGAGCATCTCGTTGCAGCCTTCAAGTGCGGCGCCACCAAAGTCGTCAGGTCCAAGATCGAGGTCTTGTACAAATGTGCCAAAGGCGCCGTCAAATACGATGACGCGTTCGTTCACGGCCTGAAGATAAGTCTGTCTTTTCATGTTCCTTACAAGTTATCGGCACAGAATCAGGTGCTCGTAACTCTCTCGCACTAACGTTGAGGCAAATGGCACGCGAACCGATCTATACACGTGATGGCGACGATGGCACTACTGGCCTCTTTTATGGAGGAAGGGTGCCGAAAGACTCAGCGCTACCGCGCGCCTATGGCACTGTCGACGAGGCACAAGCCGTACTGGGGCTAGCTCGTAGCGCCGCAGTGAACAACACGGGTGATGCTCGTTCACAAGAAGTGGTCACCATGCTCGAGCCATTCATGCGCGACTTATGGGTGCTCATGGCTGAACTTGCCACATTGCCAGAGAATCGTCACAAACTGGTTCCAGAAAAATCATGTGTGTCAGCCGAGATGGTGACCAAGATGGAACAACTCATCGACCAACTCGACACGCAATTTGAACACCCCACAGAGTTTGTGGTTCCCGGTGAGCATCCGGTGTCGGCATGGCTCGACCTTGCACGCACGGTTGTGCGCCGTGCAGAACGTCATTCACTTGCTGCTGCGCCATCGCCTTCGCACGTTGTGCCTTACCTCAATCGCATGTCCGACTTGTTGTGGACCATGGCACGTTGGCAAGAGGGTACGAGTCGCCCTGTGCGCAGCGTTTAGACTTCGTATGTGACTATTCAATTCAGCGTTTCCACCTCATCTCGTTCACAAGCAGGAGCCATTGGTGTACCAGTGGGCACCGACGGGCCAGTTTCTCCAAAAATTGGTCTGAATCGTAAGCAGTTAGCCGAGCGTGGCTTCGATGGCCGAGTGGGTCAAACGTTGGTGTTGCACGGTTTAGGTGGCGCATCTGTCGTTGTAGCCATCGGCGTTGGCGCAGGTAATTCCTTAACACCCAACGATGCTCGTAAAGCTGCTGCAGCCTTTGCTCGCGCTGCGGGCAAGGTAGAGAGTTTGTCAACCACGCTTGCCAACTTGGGTCGTGGCAGCAAAGCAAACATTGCGCAAGCTGTTGTTGAAGGTATTCAACTTGCAACGCATCGTTACAGCGCGCTGAAGAGCGACAAAAATTTCGCTTCACCGCTACGTGAAGTAGTGCTGGTGGCAACTGCAGCTAATGCAACGGCAATTTCACGTGGAGTGAAAGACGGAGCAGTCATTGCCAATGCAGTGTGCACGGCACGCGATTTTGCAAACATGCCCCCTGCGTATCTCACTGCTCGTCACTTCGCTGAAAAAGCACAAGAGATTGCTGCACAAACTGGCCTCGACATCACCGTGTACAACAAAGAAGAACTCATTCAAATGGGTTGTGGCGGCATCATTGGTGTGAACCAAGGAAGCATCGAGCCACCGCGCATGGTGAAGTTGTCGTACAACCCCAAGGGTGCGGGTAAAAAGCAACATGTTGTGCTTGTTGGTAAAGGTGTTATGTATGACTCGGGCGGCATCAGCTTGAAGCCGTCCGACCCATCACATGCTGTGATGAAGATGGACATGAGTGGCGCTGCAGCAGTGTTGGCCACCATGAGCACGCTCAGTGCCTTGAAGTGCCAAACGCGGGTCACCGCATTTCTCATGTGCACCGACAACATGCCCTCGGGTAGCGCGTTGAAACTTGGCGACGTACTCACCATGCGCAATGGCAAAACGGTAGAAATTCACAACACCGATGCCGAAGGGCGCCTCATTTTGGCCGACGGTCTCTCGCTTGCTGCTGAACTCAAGCCATCGGCAATTATCAACATTGCAACGCTCACCGGAGCCTGCCTAGTAGCACTCGGCGAAAAAGTTGCTGGTGTTTTAGGAACCAGCGACAAACTCATCTCTCAATTGGAAGATGCAGCGGCTCGCGTCGATGAGCCCATTTGGCAACTGCCATTGGTGAAGGAATACCGTCGTTTGCTCGACTCCACTGTTGCCGATATGCGCAACATTGGCGGGCCAGCTGGCGGAACCATTACTGCAGGTTTGTTCTTGAGCGAGTTCGTGGGCAATACGCCGTGGGCGCATCTCGATATTGCTGGGCCAATGAAAGTTGACGGCGACGATGGTTGGATGCAAAGAGGTGCAACAGCATTTGGCACGCGTCTCCTCATTGACACCGTCACCAGTTTCAAGCCTGTCTAACTCGCAGCATTAGTGAGCCACATTGCATGTGTCTCGCGGAGGTGTTGGGGTAGGCGTTGAACATGTCGTGCCGATAGCGCAGGTATACGTGTTCGTACGGCGAGCCCGTAAGAGTATTTCTGCGCCACACCAAACATCACTAAACGGTCAATTCCGCGCGTGAAGGGGCATTCTTTGTCGGTGCGGTAATTCAACCCGAGTGCTGCTGCAGTTTCTGGCAAGTTGAGTTCGTATCCGTCGGGGTAGTGGTCGAACCCGCTCACTAAGCGACGCAAAAGCCAGGTAGAAGTAGGCCCAAGTATGCCGAGCCAATAGTGCTCGACATAGTCGCTGCGTACTTCAAAACCGGTGGAGTCGACTACAGGGTCGAGCCATGGGTAGACCACCAGTGTTTCGGAATCGTGAAGAACAGTTGCAGTTGAGTTCATGCCTATATGTGTGCATTGTGTGGCACTTGGTGACACAAATTGTTTGGTGAACCCAAGAGAGCAAGAATGAAGCAATGTCGGAAGAACTACTGAAGCTTGCTCAAGAGATGTTGGCAGGTGCCGAGCGTGTCACCGTGCTCACTGGCGCTGGTATTTCTACCGATTCTGGTATTCCCGATTTTCGTGGGCCCAACGGCGTATGGACGCGTAACCCTGCAGCTGAAAAAGTGGCAACGCTCAAGCACTACTTAGAAGACGAAGAGATTCGCAAAATCGCTTGGCAGAATCGGCTCATTTCACCCGCATGGACTGCACAACCCAACCCTGGTCACCTTGCACTTGTGCAACTGGAACAGCAAGGAAAAATGCACGGTCTTATTACGCAAAATATTGACGAGCTTCATCAACGCGCGGGGAATTCACCCGAGCTTGTGATTGAAGTGCACGGCACGATGTTTCGCACCGCATGTTGGAGTTGTCATGAACGACTTCCTATGGAGCACGCCATTGAACGGGTACGTAACGGCGAGGAAGATCCGCAGTGTTTAGCGTGTGGAGGAATTCTCAAAAGCGACACCATTAGTTTTGGTCAAGCATTAGTGCCCGAGGTCATTGCACGCGCAATGCAGGTGAGTGAAGAGTGCGATGTGTTTGTTGCTGTGGGCTCCACCTTGTCGGTGTTTCCGGCGGCCAATGCCGTGCCTCGGGCAAAAGCAGCGGGAGCAAAAATCATCATTGTGAACGGCGTGCCCACCGAGATGGACCGCTATGCCGATGCGGTATTGCTGGGTGATATCAGCGTTCTCTTGCCGCAATTAGTGGCTTAAGCACCGCAAAAGGGCCCCGAGCCGAAACCCGACCCATCAGGTAGCATTTAGGCATGGCTACATTCCGTGACCTTCTGTCGAAGGCAAAAGCGCAAATTACCGAGGTCGACACCGCCGAAGCGCAAAAGCGCATTCAAGCTGGTGGAGTCATTGTGCTCGATGTTCGCGAGCCAGATGAGTTCGACCAAGGTGCGTTGCCCGATGTGTTGCACATTCCTCGCGGACACTTAGAAGCACAAATTGAAGGCAAGATCATCGACAAGGCTGCACCAGTCGTGGTGTATTGCGCCGGCGGTGTGCGCAGTGCTTTCGCCGCACAAACTCTCACTGAAATGGGATACACCAACGTTGTTTCCATGGATGGCGGATTTGGTAAATGGAAAGACGAAGGCCGCACCTGGAAGCTTCCTGTCACGCTCACACCAGAACAGCGCAATCGCTATCAGCGCCATTTGTTGTTGCCAGAAGTTGGCGTTGAAGGTCAAGCAAAATTGCTCGGCGCAAAGGTGCTCATGCTTGGTGCAGGTGGCCTTGGTTCACCAGCAGCGTTGTATTTAGCTGCAGCTGGTGTAGGCACCATTGGCATCATCGACATGGACGTTGTTGATGCGTCGAACTTGCAGCGCCAAATTTTGCACAACCTCGACCGCATTGGCGATCGCAAAGTAGATAGTGCAAAAAAGACGCTCACGCTCATGAACCCCGATGTCAACGTGGTTACTTACGACACGCGCCTCGACGCAAGCAACATCATGGACATCATTGCTGGCTACGACGTCATTGTCGACGGTGCCGACAACTTCCCGAGCCGCTACTTATTGAACGATGCCAGCGTGAAGTTGGGCATTCCAGTTGTTCACGGTTCCATTTTCCGCTTTGAAGGAATGGTGAGTGTTTTCCACCCACTCGAAGGCCCTACGTATCGCGACATGGTTCCCGAGCCACCTCCAGCAGAACTTGCACCAAGTTGCGCAGAAGCTGGTGTTCTTGGCGTGTTGCCAGGCATTATCGGCTCCATCCAGGCGCTTGAAACCATCAAGGTCATTTTGAAACTTGGCGAGCCACTCATTGGTCGCATTCTTGCGGTCGATACCACCGAGATGATTTTCCGCACGTTCAAATTGCGTGCCGATCCATCGAACCCTGTGACCTATGCCAACCGCGATCTCATTCAGGTACGTGACCTCGAAGGACTCTGCGGGCCACAGATGGCTCACTAGGCTGGCAGGGTGCCTGTACGCCCTCGTCATATAGCCATCGTTGGTGCCGGATTCTCGGGTGCGGTCATCGCTCGTGAACTCGCCGAAGCAGGTCATCGTGTCGATGTGTTCGACTCGCGACCACATGTAGCGGGCAATTGTCATACAGAGCGTCAAGACGACGATGTGATGGTGCATGTTTATGGGCCACATATTTTTCACACTGCTCATGAACACGTTTGGCAGTACATGAATCGCTTCGGCACCATGATGCCGTACAACCACAAAGTGAAAGCAACCACACAGGGCAAAGTGTTTTCATTGCCGGTCAACTTGCTCACCATCAATCAATTTTTCGGCAAAACTTTCACGCCAGCAGAGGCTGAAGCGTTCATCACCTCCATTGGTGACCAAAGCATTACCGACCCACAATCATTTCGCGATCAGGGCCTGCGGTTTGTTGGGCCAGAGCTGTATGCAGCATTTTTCGATGGCTACACCCGTAAGCAGTGGGGTGTTGACCCTGTGGAATTGCCTGCAAGCATTTTGGCGCGCTTACCTGTGCGCTTTAACTACGACGATTCGTATTTCAACCATCCGTATCAGGCCATTCCGCGCGACGGATACACGCCCATTGTGGCCAATATTCTCGACCACCCCGGCATCACCGTCACTTTGGGTGTGGTGAAGTCGCGTGCCGACCTTGCCGGCGCCGATCACGTGGTGTGGAGTGGCCCCATCGATGCATATTTCGGTTTTGAGCATGGCCGCTTGGGGTATCGCACGCTCGACTTCGAACGCCAAGTACACGATGGCGACTTCCAGGGCTGTGCAGTAATGAACTATGGCGACCCCGATGTTCCCTATACGCGCATCACCGAACACAAGCACTTTGCGCCATGGGAAACACATCAAAAAACGGTCACGTACCACGAATACAGCCGCCTTGCCGACCCCAATGACGTTCCGTATTACCCCATTCGTTTGGTGAAAGAAAAAGGTCAACTGCAGCAATATGTGCATGAAGTGGGGAAGTTGAGCAACATCACCTTTGTGGGCCGCTTGGGAACATATCGTTATCTCGATATGGACGTCACAATTCACGAAGCTCTTGGCGCAGTGCGAGCATTGCTCACTGCTTGGGAAAATGACTCTGCAGTTTCGCCCTTCTCGGTGGACCCACTCTGATGTCTGTTGCAGCATTCCCCGATATCAACCTGTTGCAGCGCATTTTGCCAGCGCGCGCCGACACCCTCGAGCCACCGCTTTACGAGCGCATTGCGGGCAATGTGCAAACCTTCGACACATACTTTGGTGTCTTCCCTGCAGCACGTTGGCGGCGTAAATCGGCTGTGAATGCGTTGCATGCGGTACTTGAAGTGTCGGGGCCATGCGAAATTGAAATCGTGGCAGTGAAGCGCCTTAAAGAGACCATTGTTCTTACACATGTTGCACAAAGTGCTGGTGTGGTGAACCTGCGTGTGTGTGATCTGCAAGACACCACAGTCGATTCGTACTACGTCAGTGTTCGTCGCAATAGCGACAATGGTGGGCGTCTTGTGACCGGTGGTTGGTATTCAGGTGCTGCCCCGTTGCGTGAAGTACGCATGAATGCGGTCATCACCACGTTCAATCGCCAGCCTTACGTACTTGCCAACGTCGAGCGGATGCGGCAACTCATTACAGAAGTGCCAAGCATCGAACAATCTTTCCGCGCCACCATTGTCGACAACGGGCGCAACTTAGAAGTTCCAGCAAGTGCAGGCATGAGCCCAACACTTATTCCTAACCCGAACTTGGGTGGCGCGGGTGGATTCGCGCGAGGTCTTATTCATGCGCGCAACGATGGGTGGACCACCCATGTGTTGTTCATGGACGACGATATTTCACTTGAAGTGGAATCGTTAGTACGTACCATTGCGATGTTCCGTTATGCCACAGACGACAAGCTCTGTATTCATGGGGCCATGATCTCGGAAGAGATTCCCTGGATGCAGTTTGAAGCTGGCGCACACTATGCATGGCGTTACACGTATCCATTGCGTGCAGTTGGTCGTGAAGACGATCTGCGCGATCGCATCACAGTGCTAGCCGATGAGCTTGAGCCGAAGTTTGAATACACCGCCTGGTGGTATACCGCGTTCCCTATTGCAGTTGGCAAAGAGAACCCAGTACCAGTCTTCGTGCGTGGTGACGACGTTGCCTTTGGCCTCATGCACACTGGCGAACACAGCATCACCATGAAAGGTGTTGCAGTGTGGCACGCCGACTTTGCCCTCAAAAACGGGCCAATGACTCTGTACTACGAAACCCGCAACATGTTGTTGGTAGAAACATTGGTCTACGACCAGCACAAGTGGTATCACACGGCATATCGCACGTTGTCGTTTGGGTTCCGCAACATTTTCTCACTGCGCTATGCCAGCTTGGAATACATGTTGAAAGGTCTCGACCACTACTTAGAGGGCCCCGATTTCTGGCGTAATGTCGATCATGCCGCAATGCACGATGAAGTGCGTGTATGCCCCGAAGAAAAAGCTGGGCC
>Ga0102877_1000767_pt1 | contig 10580 bp, 12 predicted proteins | sample Colrivmeta1548B3_FD_78186 | JGI IMG/M metagenome (GOLD analysis project Ga0102877, IMG submission 78186) | Estuarine microbial communities from the Columbia River estuary - metaG 1548B-3 | ecosystem: Environmental > Aquatic > Marine > Intertidal zone > Estuary | place: USA: Columbia River...
ACCATCAACGGATTCATCCGTTCGGGGATGCCCACGACCAGCATCGAGGAAGCCGAGGCTTGGTACAATGAGCGTTCCGCGCGCCGGGATCAGAACCTCACGCCAGACCAGCAGGTGGATGACTCCGACAAGGACTTCGCAGCCATCGTCGAGAAGCACCGCCAACTGAAGGCGGAAGCCTACGAGCAGTACCGCCGTGATCTTCGCAACGAAGACCCTAACCAGTCCAAGAGCTACGCCACCTACGACAAGCTGGTCAAGACCCTCGTCGCCCTGGAACGCGAACTTCACGCGCGCAACATCGCTGCCAGAGAGTACATCAAGACGCAGACCGCCATCGAGCGATTTGGCAAGGTCATCCTGTCCATCCGCAACGAACTCACCCAGCTTTCCACGAAGATTGCCGTCAAGGCTAACCCGGATTCTCCAGGCACGGCGATGAAAGCCATCGATACGGAGATCACCAATATCCTAAACCGATTGGCGGGTCAGTCCGATGATGCCAAGGAGGCCGTACAGGAAATCGTGGTACTGGAAACTCCGAAGGAAGAGGTCGCAACAGACAAACCAGATGAAATCCAATCCGACGGAGACCCTGTTTGAGAACACCCTTCGGAGTCTGCTCGCGCCAGACCCGGACGGTGACATCATCGACTGGTTGGAGAAGAACATCAAGAATGTGCCTTACTCCCCACAACCGGGGCCGTTCCGCATAGAGTCAACTCCATATCTTGCGCCTATCCTCCGCGCGCTCCAAGACCCGGAGGTCGAGACCATCGTCGTGATGGGCAACGTCCAGTCCGGCAAGTCTATGGTGCTGGAGCTGTGGTCTGCCTTCGTGCCGTCGCGCACACCCGGCCCGATGCTCCTGCTCCAGGACGTGGACTTGAACGCACAGGACTGGCAGCAGACAAGACTCCGTCCGCTCTGGGATAACACGCCGTCCACCAAGGCTCGCATTTCCCAGATTGATCGTAGCAAGTGGCACACCACCCAGTTTGAACGCAATGTGACGTGGGTGCTAGGTGCGAACAATGAGCGCAATCTCCAACGCCGATCCATCCGTTTCTTGGGTGGTGACGAGTGCTGGCAATGGCCTAAAGGTCACCTCAAGCAAGCGCTTGCACGACGCACCGCTTTTACTTGGCAGGGCAAGTCCGTGTTCGTCTCGCAAGGGGGCGTGGATGGGGATGAGTTCACAGATTTATTTTATTCCACAGACCGGGGCGAATGGTCGTTCACCTGCGTGTCGTGCAACACCCGCCAGCCTTTTGAATGGGTGCAGATTAAGTACCCGGAGGAAGCCAAGACAGCCAACGGCTGGGATCTAGACAAGGTCAAGGCCGGCACGACCTACGAGTGCAAGCATTGCAAACACTCCTATCTCGACCGCAACAGCGTCCGAGCAGAGATGGCTGCCACCGCCGAGTATGTCCCCCTCAATCCTTCCGCACCCAAAGGTCGCCGGGGTTTCCACTTCAATGCCCTGTCTATGCTTTGGGGGCTTTCTTGGGGAGACCTAGCCGTTGAGTGCATCGAGGCAGCTCAAGCCTTCGACGGAGGGGGTGACGAGACCAAGCGCCGGGACTTCAAGCAGAAGCGCCTAGCGTTGCCCTGGAGCGACGATCCGGACGACGGTGGGGGAGAAGTACTACCCAGCGGGTATATGATGTTGGAAGACTGGCTGGATGAGGGGGCGAACTACCAAGGTCGCCTTACCCCTCCGCCTTACACGGAGGAGATGCTAACCACATCCAACTTTACCAAACTCCGCTTCCTCACGGTGGACGTACAGCGAAAGGGGTTCTTCTGCCTTGTCCGCTCCTGGAGCGTAGAAGGCAAGTCCAGGCTAATTTGGTGGGGGTATGTGGACACTTGGGAGCAGGTGCGAGCTGAACAGATCAAGCACAAGGTAAGCCCCAACTTCGTCTTTGTGGACTCCGGCGACGGCCCGAATATGGACGAAGTCTATCGTAATTGCGCTACCAACGGCTGGAACGCTACGAAAGGCTCCGGCAACAATGAGTTCCCTTGGCGAGTCCAGACCCCCTATGGGTTGAAGGTGGCCTACCGCCCCTACGCCCCAGCGAAGATCATCCAAGTCGGCAAGCAGTCCTGCCGAATGTTTATGTACTCCAATCTGGTGCTAAAGGATACCCTTACCCGGCTACGCCGATTGGGACACCACACCTACGCCCAAGATGCCGGGGACGAGTACCGCAAGCAGATGCAGTCCGAACACCGCACGACAACGGATGCCGGGAAGCCAGTCTGGGTTCAAATCGGCGAGCGGCCTAACCATATCTGGGACTGTGAAACTATGGGAATCCTGCCGGCCTTGATGGCTAAACTGGTCGGTAGGGGTAAGAACAAGAACGCGACCGACGAGAAGACTGTTGACAATGCCGAAGATAAGCCAAAGGTGAAGGAGTAGCCTGTCCGCTATAATTCGCCTGGGTGGCTCTCAAGCGGTGTCGTTGTTGGTAGCGGACAGGCTATCCTTTTGACCGATGGCAAAGACATATGGCATTCGTGCATTATCGTGGGTCTACCTCCCCCAAGGGCATCTTTATGACCTTGGACGTAGTCGATATCGAAGAGATCAAGGCTAAAGCCGTAGCACTCGTCAAAGAGGGGAAGACCATTATGGAGTACCGGGATTCTGGTACGGACATCCGCAAGGACTGGCCGATTGACCCCCCGACCATCCTGCTGGAATGCCGATATGCGCTGCAGATCAAGTTGCCCGAAGTTTATGGTTCAATTGACCGTTGCCGAGTGGGCAATCTATTGAATAACTTCCGAGGACTCTGACACCTATGGCGCGCAAAAAGACTACCCGAAAGAACCCCGGCAAGACTGGCGGTTCCACTCCTCTGAAGAAACAGGCTACTGGCGGCCCTGGCATCTTCTCTAATTTCGAGTCCGCCAAGTTCAGCAACAAGCGTTCTTGGATTTGGTCATCGTGGCCGACCGACTTCAAGAAGACGATGACGGTCTTCGACCGTCTGGAAACCACGCGCAAGATGCGCTGGATGGAGCTGAACTCCGGCATCATCCGGCAGGTTCTGTCCGATATGGCGCTCTACAGCGTCGGAGGTGGCATCAAGGCTACGGCTCGTACAGGCTCGTCCCATCTAGACAAGGAATACGAAGATTACTTTGACGAGTGGGCTACTAACCCCTGTGACATCACCGGGCGTTTCAATTTCTACGAACTTCAGCATATCGTAACCCGCCTCGTCTACCGTGACGGCGAATGCTTCATCATCAAGACGCGAGACCAGGCTGGATCTCCCAAGCTCCAAATCATCGAAGCCCACCGAGTGTCTAGCGCGCAGAGTGGCGCTCCTCCTCCCGACGAGACCGACGGCATTAAGTTTGGAAAGTACGGCAAGCCGGAATGGTACAATATCCTTCGTTCTGACGGCTCTAGCCGTCGTGTTCCTGCCGGGGCAGTCCTGCATATCTTTGAGCCGGAAGTCGCTTCCGGCGCTCGCGCTTACAGCCCCCTCCAGCACTCGATCAACAACATCGTTGATATGCTGGAAATCATCAGCCTGGAGAAGTTTGCCGTAAAGATGAATAGCGACATCGTTCGCACCCTCACGCGCGAGACTGCCCAGTTCGACGGCGCACAGTCTGACTTTGAGGCTTTTGGTATGAAGCCACAGTCGTGGAATGATGGCGTTACCAACCCGGACGAGGCTTCGACCTTTATTGGCGGTAAGATTCTAGCGCTCGCCCCCGGCGAGAAACTGGAGTCCTTTATGTCCAACCGCCCTAATCCGACGTTCAACGGATTTATGGAGCATCTTATCCGAGACTCCTTGGCTGGCATCCTTCCTTACGAATTCGTCCACGATCCGGCGAAGGCCGGCGGTGCTTCAATGCGTCTCATCGTTGCCAAGGCAGCGCGCAAATTTGCACACTTCCAGTCCGTGCTGATGAACCGACTCCTCACCCCTGTCTGGGGTTATGTGATCGGCGACGCCATCAACTGCACCAACGCTCGTTCCTGCGAACATTGGCACAAGGTTCTTTGGACGACTCCGAAGTCCGTCACCGTTGATGCCGGCCGCGATGCTGCCCAGAACCGTGCCGACATCGAGTTTGGTCTCAAGACCATTGGCGACAACTGCCTGGAAGAAGGCGAACACTTCTCCACGATGGTTCGCCGTCGCGCCATTGAAGCCAAACTGATGAAGGATATGGCGGAGGAATACGACGTCCCTCTCTGGATGATTATCAAGCCCACCAATGTGGCGCTACAGGATATCACCGGGGAAGAACCCAAGGAAGCCGAAGGCGAGGAAGTCGATGTGGACGAAGACCTGGACGAGAAGTCCAGCGCAGACGTGTCCGTAGAGACACAGACCGAGAAGGACGACGCCGAATCCGACGAACTGGAAGACCCACAGGGGTAACCAGTTTTATTTTTATTTTTTATACCATATGCGACACCTTATCAAAGCGATGAAGACCGGTCGGCCTCTGATGATCCACCCATCTATCGCCAAGTCCCACATCGACCGCTTCCAGGCGCTTGAGGTCACCACGGACACCAAGGCCTCCGAGGTCTCCGAAATCCTAAAGATGATGTTTGGCGAACAGCCCAAGATGGAGATTGTCGGCAAGACCGCCGTCATCCCGGTCAAGGGTGTCATCGGACGCGGACTATCGGACATCGAGAAGATGTGCAATGGCGTGGACGTCGAAGACATCTCCGCCAATATCGACGAGGCGCTTGCCAACCACACGGTCGAGAAGGTGGTCTTGGACTTCGATTCCCCCGGCGGTAGCACCGACGGTCTCGACGAGCTGGCTGAGAAGATCCGCACGATGCCGAAGTACTGCGAATCCTACTGCGAGAAAGCCTGTCTTTCCGCTGCCTATTACCTTGGCTCGCAAGCCAAGCGCTTCAATATCACCAAGTCCGCAGAAATCGGTTCGGTCGGAGTCTATATGGCCTTCCCCGATGTCTCCGAAGCCTACGCGATGGACGGCGTCAAGATGGAGGTCATCAAGTCCGGCAAATACAAGGCTATCGGGATGGAAGGCACTAGCCTCTCGGACGATCAGCGCAAGTACCTCCAGGATGATGTCGATGAAACCCACAAGACCTTCAAGGAGACCGTTAAATCCGTCCGAAAGTACGTCAAGGACGAGGATATGGAAGGTCAGTCCTTTGTGGGGAAAAAGGCCGCTGAAAAGGGCTTCGTTACCGGGGTCGTGAGCGGTATGGAAGACATCTTGTCAGAGTACGTCGTTTGACACCCGGCTAACTGCAATAACCGCTATGACCATCGAAGAACGCCTTAATTCGCTCAAGGAAGCCTTCACCGGGAAGGCTGCTGAAGCCGAAGCCTCGTCCGTCGAACTTACCAAGACCAAGGAAGCCCTTGCGTCGAAGGAAGCCGAACTGGCTGAATCCGCTTCTCAGATTGCCTACGCCTCCGGCGCTCTCGAAAAGATGGCTGCCAAGGTCGCCGAACTCGAAACTGCCCTTGCCGAGGCCGGCAAGAAGTACCTCGCCCTGGAAGCTTCGTTTGAAACGGCTGGCAAGAAGGCCGCCAAGATTGCTGCCTCTGTCGGCGTTGATCCTGTCGAAGTCGCCCCCATCGAAGCGTCTGCCTCCAGCAAGACGGACGAAGAAATCGCCCAAGAGTGGGCTGTCCTCAAGAAGTCCGATGCCAAGGCCGCCCAGAAGTTCTACGACCTCAACAAGAGCGCTCTGATGCGCCTCGCTGGTCTTCGATAATAAAAAATGGCTCTCCCTGCATCACTTAACGCTGAACTCGGCTCTCTGCTGACCGCATCGTGGTCTCAGATTGTTGATGATGCCAACGCCAACGGAGGAAATACCAACCTTTCCTTTACTATCAAACTCACGGAAACCGCCCCTCCCGGTGGCCCGATGGAGTTTGAAATTGGCTATACCCACAACTACCGAACCGAAGTTACCCAGCGTAACTTTCAAAAGGTTACTGGTACTGTTTCTTAATTTCCCCCTCAAACCCTAAAACACTACTATGTCTAACGCTATCGGAGGCTTGACCCTCCAGCTCGTGGCTGAAGAGTCCCTGCGGACGCTCGTTCCGCAGCTCGCTCCTCTGACCAAAATCGCGGTTACCGACTTCGGCGCTTATGTCGCCGAGCGCGGTACGACCGTTCACACCCGCTACGCCGGGAAGTTCACCGCCCAGAACTACAACCGCGCGACTGGCTTCGTCGAATCCGACGCCGTCTCGACGGATGTCCCGGTGACCCTCGTCGATCAGAAGCACGTCACCGTCGCTTTCACCGACTACGAAGTGGCTACCCTGTCGCTCGAACGCCTCCGTCGCCTCTTTATGGCTCCGATGGCTAACGCCGTCGTCAAGTCCCTCTTCGACCAGGTTCTCACCAAGGTCGATGGCGATTTCGAGGCCGGTTACGATGGCGCTCAGTCCGGCTTCAACCGTATCGCCGTCTCCAACATCGCCAAGAGCCTTACGCTCGCCAACCTCCCGCAGGAAGGTCGCGCTGCTCTCGTCTCCCCCGACGCCTACCAGCAGCTCATCTCCGACCCGGTGATCGCCCAGGCGTTCTCCATCGGTACGTCTGACGTCATCCGTGGCAACCGCCTCGGTATGATCCACGGCATCGACTTCTACGAGTACAACGGCTTCGACGCTGCTGGTCTTGAAGCCGGCCTCAACGGCGTGGTCTCCTGCAAGGAAGGTCTCGTCGTCGTGACCCGCGTTCCTGCTGCCCCCACGACTGGTGGTGGCGAACAGACCATCGTTACCGACCCGGACAGCCAGTTCTCCTACGCTCTCCGCTACTGGTACGACTGGTCGGCTGGTCTCCACAAGCTCTCCGCCAACTGGCTCATCGGTTCTGGCAAGGGCAACCCGGACGCGCTCCAGAAGATCACCTTCGCTTCGTAAGTTTCAGAGGGGTGAAGTCCACCCCTCGACGCGCCAATGCAGAGAGGCTCACCACACAAGTGGTGGGCCTCTTCTTTTGACCATAGGCAACAGGTATGTCCATCTGGGATGAATTCACGGCTGATGCCCTATCCATTCTCAACGAGATTGGTAAGGACGTTCAGATTAAAGCCGTCCCTGGAGGCACTCCTGTTACCTTTAAGGCTCAAGTGACGACTCCTATGGTTCTACAGGATATGGAGACTGGTGGCTTCCTTAACCAGACCACCTTTGAGGTAAAGATCCTACGAACCCACGCCGCAGCCCAGCCGGGTCTGTTCGCCTTCGGGAACATCGTGATCTACGACGGTCAAGAATACCGAATCGTCGCTCTAGCAAACCGGCCCCCTTCGGCGTGGCTTGTTGCTAGGGTTCAGACAAAGGTACAATGAACACCCCCAAAGGATTCATCCGGGTCAAAAAGGGTGTCGTCGTCAATATGCAGGAGTTCCGCCAGCACCTTGGCGCGTACATTACTGCTATGGGTGGCAACGCTGCCAAGCTCCTCAAGAAGCAAGCAAGGCTGTTCTGCTGGGATATGCTGGACTACACTATGCCGTGGTCTGGAGGAATGGGTATGGACGGCAAGTCCGGCGCAGCCCTTCAGTCCGGCAAGCGTCGCGTAAAGTCCCAGATTACTTCTCTGTTCCTACCCCTCCGTTATGTCAGCGCCGGGGAGATCCTACAGTTTGGCAATGAAGGGGTGTTCCACGCCTGGTTGAGGGCTAGGAAGACCCTTTCTGACCCTAAGCTGCCGGACTGGCTACTCGTCCACCCTTACAGCTCCGAAGGCACTACGCTTTGGAGTAAGTTCCAGCAATGGGAGTTTGCCCAGCAGGGGGCTGTCTTGAGTGGTAGTCTGGTAGACCTTTCCACCTACTACGGAGGCAGGGTGGCCGATGTCCATAAGCGTGTTCGTGGCGGAGACCATACCGCCGGATACTTCGATAATATGGAGGCTGCCATTACTTATGGTCAGCGCTACGTCGTGGATGATGACGGCAAGATGGTCAGCGCCTACTCCAAGAGGGTAGAAGCCCACGTCGGTCGCCTCAAGGCCGGCTGGTACACCGCCGGAAGCCAGTTGGGATCTATGAAGGGCGTCGGGCAATGGGTTAAGGGGAACCAATGGGGAACTGGTGTCCTGGACAATAGGCTAGGCAATTCCACTCTTCCTTCCGTTACCGTAGGAAACAAGGTGCAGGGTCTCCATAGGGCTACCAAGGACGGATACAGGTATGCCCTTAACCACCGAGCATACTCTATGCGGGTCGAGATTTATAATAAACTTGTTGCCTCAAACAACGCCAACCTACTTTATCATATTGCCAGCCACTACAATGTCGGCAGAGGCTTTGAAATCCAATGAGCGCCATCATCCGTTCCATCATCGAAGACAAGCTTTCAGCGTACCTCGCTGCCAACCTGTCCGGGGTAACCGTCCACAAGGGCATCACCGAGGAGCTTCGCGTTGTACCCCTCGTAATCGCCTATTGCGAGGCCGCTATGCCAGACCCTGCCCTAGGGGCTACCCCGCTGGGAAACTACCGCTGTAAGATCAATGTGTTCGTCTATTCCAGCGCCGACGACGACACCTTGGCTACCCACCGACAGCGCGTGAGCAATGTCCACGGATTAATGTCTGATGTTAACGCTTTAAAGGGCCTTTGGAACCCGAATGGCTCCGAAGGCAAGATGTACGCTTGCTGGATCGAGTCCGACGAAGAGGGTATGAAGAGCCGAAATTACGGTAATCTTATCAACTACACGATGGTCGCCGTACTCCCACCCTCCCCGGTTTGACAGTCGGCTAGTGGTATAATCTACCACTATGGCTCTTTTTGAATTTGGCGAAGCCCTTGTTTTCGGCCCCCTCGACGAAGTCGTTGGGATTGTTGTTCAGTCTGATTCTTGGACTGTCCGATTTGGTCTTGATGTTGAAGTGATGGATGAGCAGGGTCGTGTCATCACGAACCGCCTGGACGACGAGCGCAATGAGATCACCATCGAAGGTGTCATCAAGGTTCTCGACTCCGTTGAACCCGGTCAGACTCTTACTTACGGCGGTTTTACCTTTATCATCAAGGAAGTTACCGACCGAGGCTCTAACCAAGAGTACCGTAAGCTGTCCATCCGAGGAATCAAGTACCAGGAGATTGCCTAACGGCAATAGCGGCCGTTGGACGACCGCTTTACACAGGCTATCAAGACTTCCATCTTGGAGATGGAGGTCTGTGGTCGCAAGCTAAAGCCTATCTGCCTTAGGCATACGCTGATCCTCACGGAGATTGATTCTCCGGCGATTTTCACCAACAAGGTGATGTCTCCACAAGACCTCGTTCTGGCCTGTCGAATTCTTTCGACTTATGACCTGCGCGAGATGCTTTCAATCAAGGCAAACGACATCGACTCCCAGGCGTTCTTGCTACTTCTAACGGATTCGGCAAAGTACAACGAGGAGCTAAAGAAGTTCTGCGAATATCTGAAATTTCAAGACAACGCTCCTATCCTCTGGGAGAAGAAGTCTAATGGCAACGGCAGGGGTGTAGGAACCGTCCTGTCCTGCGTTTCTAACCTTATCCGTAACGGCATCGACTATGAGAAAGCGTGGACGATGCCGGAATCCGAAGCCGTATGGCTTTACGTCGCAAACACCATCGCTGCCGGAGCTGATATCAATGTCGTCGATGACCGTGACAAGGCCGCGATGGAGATGCTAAACAAAATGAATATCCCCAAGAAAAAATGAGCGACGAAGTAAAAGTTAAATTCGTCGCCGATACAACCGGCCTACAAGGTGCTACCGTTCCGGCGCAGATCCCTGTCGGCGGGGGTGGCGCTGGTGGTTCTGGGGGTACTGCTACCGCTACCGCTCCTCGCCCTTCCGGCGGTGGGGGCGGTGGGGGTTCTGGAGGCTCCGGCGGTGGATTTGGCGGTGGAGGCTCCGGCGGTGGAGGTGGTGGGGGTGGGGGTGGAAACATCTACCCTTGGTCTAAAGGCTGGGGAGATCAGTTTAAGAAAGACCTAGGCAACGAAGCCGAGAATATGTTGAGCGGAATTAATCTGCTTCAACAGGTCATCAACATCGGCGTAAAGGGAACCAAGGAGGGAATCGAGTATGCCCAGAAAATCCAAGCAGCAGCTCGCATCACCGACCTTTCCGTCGAGCAAGTACAGAAGTACGGATACGCTGCCAAAATGTCCGGCGTCGAGTTTGACACCTTCGTCAGCGCCATCGCTAACGGCAACAAGGCGATGGGTAAGATGGCTCTTGAGGGTGGCAATGGAATCGTCGCAATGCGACGCCTTGGGATCAGCATCGAAGGCGTCCGAGACCATAGCGTCTCCTCCCTGGACGTTATCCTAAAGATGGCCGATGCTTACCAGAAACACGCTGAGACAGCCGATATGGCTAGACTCGGTAACGAGCTTTACGGCGACTCTTTCAAGCAGATGATTCCGATGCTCCGGCAGGGTCGCGCTGAAATCGAGAAGATTGCTAACGATGCCCCTGTTCTAAAGACAACGACCGTATCCGGGGTGTCCGCTGCCGGCCGCTTGGCTGTAAATACCGGGAAGACCTTCTGGTCTAACTTTGTAGAGTCTGTG
>Ga0102877_1000785_pt1 | contig 10456 bp, 9 predicted proteins | sample Colrivmeta1548B3_FD_78186 | JGI IMG/M metagenome (GOLD analysis project Ga0102877, IMG submission 78186) | Estuarine microbial communities from the Columbia River estuary - metaG 1548B-3 | ecosystem: Environmental > Aquatic > Marine > Intertidal zone > Estuary | place: USA: Columbia River Estuary...
ACAATTGGCGTGAGTAACACTACCCAAAATGGGTTGATGGATTGGTATAATTCGGTAGAAACCAACTTTAAGGAACTTCCTTGTTGTGGTATTTTTTCGGGACTTAGGTTACTGAAGTATGCGGCACTTTTGGCATCGGTGCTGTCTCCGAGATTGGTTACGGTTTGTGCCATACCCACTTTATCTACCGCATTGCCAAATGCTTCTGGCATTGTTCTTTCGGTAAAGTCTTCTGCCCATACCGTTAGTGCATCTCCATTTTGATGGAATACCGCCCAGAATATCACTAAACAGGCATAAACGGCTAGTAAGGCCCCAATCGGTCTTTTGTCATTTTCATTGGCCTTAGCGTACAGGTAAATAAAGAAACCTACCACCGGTATACATCCAAAAATAAAGGCATCGTTGGTATCTGTCCCCAACAAGTTTCCTGGAATCAAGTAACCCAAAACCCCACAAATAATCATGGGCAATAAGGTAAGACTCAATATTTTTCCGGTGCTCATGTCTCCATCTTCCAGCGGTCGAATCACGTCTGCTTCTTTTACCGTTTTTTGTCCGAGGGCAAAGGTAGTAACTCCTATAATCATACCAATACCTGCCGCCACAAAAGCCCAGTTCCAGCCATAGTTATTTCGCATAAAGGCCGCCACAAAATTGCAAATAAAGGCACCTATGTTAATCCCCATGTAGAAGATATTATAGCCTGCATCTTTGTTTAATTTATACTCCTCTTTGTTGTATAAATTACCCAACAAGGTAGAAATATTGGGCTTAAAGAAACCATTTCCGATGATGATAAGGGTAAGCGCCACAAAAAATGCAGAAGTATCGTGAATGGATAAGGTTAAATATCCGGCGGCCATGAGTAGTCCGCCGGCAATGATAGACTTACGGTATCCCAAAACCCTATCTGCCAATAAACCGCCTAAGAATGGAGTCAAATAAACCAGTCCTAAATACGTTCCGTAAATATCAGATTTTTGAAGGCTTCCAAATCCCATACCGCCGTTTTCCCATGAATCGAGCATGTACAAGGAAAAAATGCCGAGCATTAAATAGTAACCGAAACGCTCCCACATCTCTGTAAAGAACAAAATGTACAATCCTTTTGGGTGATTATTTTGACTCATATCGTTTGAATATTTTGCGGGTAAAAATAAATTTTAAAATTGAATTACAAATTTTCGAGCACAAAATCTGTCATCTTGGTGTACAGGTGTAATCGTGTTTTACCTCCGTATATACTGTGGTTTTTGTTCGGGTAATATTCTGAATCAAATGGAATATTGTTTTTGATCATTTCATTAACCATCATTACACTGTTTTCAAAATGCACGTTATCGTCACCCGTTCCGTGCACGATTAAATACTTTCCTTTGATGTCTTTCACAAAATTGATAGGTGAATTATCATCGTAGCCACTGCCGTTATCTTGCGGCAATGACATGTATCGCTCGGTGTAGATGTTATCATAAAATCTCCAGTTGGTAACCGGTGCAATCGCGATAGCCATTTTAAATACGTCGTTTCCTTTGGCTAGCGCTAAACTACTCATGTATCCTCCATAACTCCATCCCCAAATTCCTATTCTGTTTTTATCGATAAACGACATCTCTCCCAAAGCTTTGGCTGCCGCTATTTGATCTTCTGTTTCGTACTTGCCTAATTGCTTGTACGTCATTTTCTTAAACTCTTCGCCACGTGCGCCAGTGCCTCTATTATCGACAGACACTACAATTATTCCGTACTTGTTCGCCAACATTTGGTGCCAGTAGTAATTGCTGTATCCAAAACTATTTTTAACGGTTTGAGACCCCGGACCACCATACACATGCATGAGCATAGGGTACGAAATAGAATCATTAAAATTCTCGGGTTTTATCATCCAATAATTGAGTTCTACACCGTTCACCGCTAATTTATCAAATGAAATATCCCCTTGAATGAATGCATTATTCCTTGTACTAAATTCTTTATTGTCTTCTACTACACGAAGGGTTTCCCATGCTTTGTTTTTGATACTGTATTGGTTGGGCACCTTAGCCGAAGTGTACGAATGCAACGCCAACGAAAAGTCGTTACTAAACTCGGCAGTGTGCCATCCCGCTTCGGTGGTTAGTCTTTTCTTGTTTTTACCTTGAAAATCGATTACGTAAATCTGGCGCTCCGTAGGATGCACTTCTGTGGAGGTATAATAAATCAACTCATTGGCTTGATCTATGCCCAGTACCGCATCCACTTCCCAATCTCCATTGGTTATTTGATATATCTGCGGACCTTCTACTTTGTGAAAATACAAGTGTTTGTGACCATCGCTCTCGCTGCTTACTATCATATGTCTACCGTCGTTTAAGAAGTACACATCATCGGTAATTTCTACGTAGTATTTGCTGGTTTCTGTAAGCGATTCTTCCACCGTTGTACCGGTAACCATCAGCATTTCCCACTTATTTTGTAATCTATTTAACCGTTGAACGGCAAGCATGTTGGGGTTTTTGGTCCATTGTATGCGCGGCAAGTATTGATCGTTTGCACTGCCTAATTCCAGTTTAGCACTGCTTCCTTTTGCTGCATCGGCTATGTACACATCTACGATGCTATTGGCTTCGCCTGCTTTTGGGTATTTAAACTTGTAAAAATCCGGATACAAATTACCGTAGGTGGTCATTTGCCATTCTTTTACGGCTGTTTCATCGAATTTAAAATACGCCAGTTTTGTGCCATCCACATTCCACTCAAAACCGCGGCTCATCGCAAACTCTTCTTCATAAACCCAATCTACCGCTCCGTTGATGATTGAATTATAGCTCCCGTCTTTGGTAATTCGTTTGGTTTTCCCTTTGATTAAGTCTAGGATATACAGATCGTTGTCTTTTACATAAGCCACCTTATCGCCTTTAGGACTCAAGGTTGGGTAGCGAACTTGCTCCCCTTTGCCGGTTTCGATGTTGCCTTTTAGATCAAACACACGAAAATCACCCACGGTAGAATGCCTGTAAATTGCCTGAGAATTGTAGTACAATAGCACAATACTTTGATCATCGTTAAAATGATAATCATCAAAACTTACTTTTTGTCCTCTAAACACATCTTTCGCATTGATGACTTCTTTTAGTTTAGTTCCAGCGACATAATCGTATTCATTGATCACGCTAAAGCCCTCTGCATTGGTCTCTTGAATACTGTAAGACTTCCCTTCTTTCATACTCACAAATCCACTTATGGTTTTAGGGTAAAACGTGCCACTTGCCCAAATATCAGTTAATTCGATATTGCGTTTTTGGCTGTATGTAAAAAGTGTACAGCTAATTGCTAGTAAAAAAAACGTGTTTCTCATTCTTGCTATAAATTTGCTTCAATAATAACCTAATTTATAAAAATGGAATGGATAGCTGCACTTAAAAAATTACTGGGCGAAGACATCATTAGCAGTGATTCTGATGTGCTTAAAAACTACGCAAGTGATTACACAGAAGATTTCGTTTTTTTACCGCATGCGGTGGCTACACCTCGAACCACAGCTGAGGTTTCAGCCGTTTTGGCATTTTGTAATGAACACAAAATACCCGTAACTCCCCGTGGTGCAGGCACAGGATTAAGTGGCGGTAGTTTGCCCGTAATGGGCGGTGTGTCGCTGTCTATGGAACATTTCAACAAGATACTGGAGATAGACGAGCAAAATTTTCAAGCAACGGTAGAATGTGGCGTGGTGAATGAGGCGTTTCAACAAGCTGTTAAAGAAAAAGGCTTGTTTTATCCTCCCGACCCGTCCAGTAAAGGAAGTTGCTTTTTGGGTGGCAATATTGCGCACAGCAGCGGCGGTCCCAAAGCACTCAAATACGGAACCACCAAAGATTATGTATTGAACTTAGAAATCGTATTGGCCAATGGAGAGATTATGTGGACAGGTGCCAATACCTTAAAAAACAGCACGGGTTATAACCTAACACAACTGATGATTGGTAGCGAAGGAACCTTAGCCGTAGTAACTAAAATTGTATTTAAGCTGCTTCCCTTGCCACAGCACAACTTGCTTATGCTGGCCAAATTTACCAGCATAGACGACGCATGCAAAGCGGTTCCTGAACTATTTATCAAAGGCTTAAGCCCAAGTGCTCTCGAACTTATGGAAACCTCAGGAGTGCAAATGGTGGTGGACCACACACCTGATCTGCAATTTCCCATCGAAGAAAATACCAAAGCCTATCTGCTTATTGAAGTAGACGGAAACGATATGGACCAACTCTTCATCGCATGCGAAGGCATCAATGACGTATTGGAAGCAAACCACGTACTTGAAGTACAGTTTGCAGACACCTCGGAGCAAAAAGAAAAGCTCTGGAAAATAAGACGCACCATAGGCGAAATGGTAAAAATACACAGCACGTATAAGGAAGAAGATGCCGTAGTGCAACGTGCTAGTTTGCCTGCGCTGATGAAAGGTGTAAAAGAGCTAGGAGAAGCATACGGTTTTGACAGCGTATGCTACGGGCACGCCGGCGATGGAAACTTGCATATTAACATCTTAAAAGGCGACATGACGGCCGAAAAATGGAATGGTCCGCATCTGGAAGAAGGCATACGCAAGATTTTTAGACTTTGTAAAAGTCTGGGAGGCACTATAAGCGGCGAGCATGGCATTGGTTGGGTACAGAAAAAGTATTTGAATGAAGTGCTAGACCCTATACATATCGAACTCATGAAAGGGATTAAAAATGTATTTGACCGCAATGGGATAATAAATCCTCATAAAATATGGGAAGACTAGGTTGAGTCTAAAACAGATACCCTAAGGCAACAATACATCCAAACGTGCGGTAATGACTTACATTCTTATTGAGGAATGTGATGTTATTCAGCAACTGGAAATCAGATTCTACATAGACTTTATTAAAAGGAAAATTGCTTTCATCTTTTCCGAGTTTAACCGCAAAACCTACATTTTGAACGATGTTACTACTGGAATATGCCCCTGTAAACACGGGCTCTAACGTATAACTTTCTTGCTCCTCAAACGAATTTGAAAGTCTCTTTGTGCTCGTACCGTAAGCCTGCACGCCGTAACCGATGAGTTCTTCTACGCCAATACTGTAGTGCACAAAAAATTGATTATCGGTAGGAGTACTCAAACGCAGTCCAGCGCGTAACCCCAACAATGAAGCACTTACGTCGTAATAATCGTAATAGGTATAATTGGTATCGTTGCTCGTTTCGCTTCTATAGGTATTGCTGTACCAATAATCTGTGCCTTGCAGGATGGATAAATCGATAAACATTTGTTTACGGGGTGTTGTAAAGCCCATTCCGTAATCGCTAAAAACCCTATTTAAGGTGGTGTTGTGTTCTGCATCTCGATTATTGGGGTTTTCAAAAATAGACTTAATAACACTCGAAGGTACACGCTGGCTGTTGTTGTAATTAAACCCTAATGTGGCATCATAGGGTTTTGTTTGAGCATTTGAAGCAAATGTACATGCCATCCAAAATGAGATTATGATTATTTTTTTTATCACTTAATTAGTTTTAAATTTGGCCCAATACGTATCAATTAAATAGATCATGGCAGCCATGCTGGCACCGCCCAGTTCTAACTCACGTTGATTAACATTCTCAAACACGTCGTCACTGCTGTGATGGTAATCAAAATAACGCTGTGGATCTGGGTAAAGCCCCAACAGCATGATATCTTCATTCACTCTATTTTCTTCATTTTTGAGTGGCCCAATATCTACTCCGCCGTATCCGGGTTTAAAGTAATGTAATCCGTAAGGATCCAATAACGATTGCCATTGTTGGATTACCGCCAGTTGCGCTTCTTTACCATCTATACTAAAACCTCGTGGAGAAAACCCACCTCTGTCACTTTCTAGCGCACAAATGTGATTTTCACCCGCTAATTTAGCATTTGCCGCATAGGTTTTGCCACCCATATTGCCGTTTTCTTCGTTCATGTACAACACCATTCGAATGGTGTTTTTGGGTTTGATATTCAGCGCATTAAACAAACGAAGCACTTCCATACATTGTACCACTCCTGCCCCATCGTCGTGAGCACCTTCGCCCAAATCCCAACTGTCGATATGTGCTCCAAAAACTATGATCTGTTCTGGATTCTCCGTGCCTTTTATTTCGGCTACCAGATTGCTGGTTTTTGCAGAATCAGCAGCGGTGTAACAATTGAAATTCAGGGTGGCTTCCATGGTTCCGTAAAACTGAAGGTACTCATGCAGCATGTCTGCATCTGACGTACTTATAGCCGCAGCTGGAATTTGAGTTACACCTTTTTTATACGACATGCTTCCTGCGTGTGCATGCTCATCGGTAAGTGTGGTCATCGATCTAACCAACACACCAATGGCACCGTAGCTTGCCGACTCTGATGCACCTGCATAGCGTTGCGAAACACAAGCGCCGTAGGCATCAAAGGTACTAATCTGCGTTTTGTCCATAGGTCCATTTAGAAACACTATCTTACCTCGCAGTTCATTTTCGGTGAATTTAGCCAACTCGGCGATACTCCCAACCTCGACTACGGGAGCGGTAAGAGGACCGTTAGTACCCACACTTCCGCCTAAAGCCGTAGCATATAATTTATGTTTTTCTAGCTTTGATTTAGCATGGCTTTTTTGCGGAGATGGCGAAATCTGCTGCACGCTTACCGACTCAATATCACCTCTAACCCAACGAACAGCTGTTACTTCTTGCTTGTACACCCTGCTTACTTGGTAATCCGAAACTTCTTGTTGCGCCCAATTCACTGCTTGATCTGCTTGTGGCGACCCTGTTAACCGATGACCAATTGACTTACACAACACATTCAAATTCAGATAACTCTCCCCTTTCAAAAGGGCTTCATCAAAAATGTTGCGGATGGTGAGCGAATCATTGCTAGTGTATGCCGGCTGCTGTCCAAATGAATTGATACTCCCTGTTATAATAAGAAGCAGAACTATTTTTTTTCTCATTTTAATTTTACAAATCCTTTTGACAAGACAATAAGCGATTGCGCTACTAGCACATGGCTTATATCGCTTGGTTTTAAGCCTAATCCTTGTGGCATAGCTTTAAAAATAACGGCAGAAACCAATATGATTCCTATGCCAATAAGTATGGTTTTATGTGCCGCTGTATTTTGCTTTACATTTTTAATAAACAAGAATCCGCTTATCAGCAACATTTCAATTATACCATAGGTCATCACGGGTCTAAAACCAAGTTTCGTCCCCGGATAAAGCACATTGAGGTACACCAACCATACACTAGCGAGCACCAAGATGGCAGTGTGACCATGCTTAATCTGGCCGCTCTCTAGCCATCCAAAGTGATGTAAGGTACCGCGTCCAAAATAGTAAAAACTAATCAAGTTTATAACTCTGGAACAAAACAATAAAATAGCTTGTGTTTGAAGCGGTAAGATTTCCAAATGGCCAAATGCACCTATTAATGCAGACACTGCTGTTGTGGTTAAAAACCACGCAAAGTCGTGTGCAAGCTTTGGCTTATGTATAAAGTACACTGCGGCTCCCACCACAAAAATCAGAACATTGGAATAAAAACTAAGCCACATTATTGCGGGCAATAATAGTTATTTAGCATCATTTTAAACGAAAATATTACGGCCAAAATCCGTTTCAAAAGGATAAACAAGCGGCTTCTTCCCTCGCTTAATCGTTTAGTTGAATAAACCTGATGCAAGCACTATTTCGCTGAGCGCTACTGGTTTCCCTTTGGTGTAATCAAAACAAACCAACGCTGTTCTAATTTCTGCCATGGGTTTGTTTTTAGTAAGATTGGTGAATTTGTAAAAGATATTAAACGAAGAGCCGCCTTCTGTATGCGCGGCAACGTCTATCTGCACTTCATCGTTCAGATGCCCTTCTCCTTTGAAGGTTATAGCAGCGTCTGCTTGAATTAGCGAGGTTCCTCCAAAATCTAATTCCGTAAAACCGTATTGAGCGAAATAGGCCATTCGTGCCTCTTGTGCAAACGCTAAAAACTGCTGATTAGCGAGATGATTACCGTAATTTAAATCGGTAACACGTACCTTCATGGTAATGCTAAAATGCCATTCCTTGGGCATGTCTATTTTCATTCTGGCCATTGGGGTCCGTAAGCTGGGTGTTTTCCTTTAAATTGACTGAAATACTTTTTTAACTTGATAACGGTTTCATCCACTTCCTGCGTTAGGTAAAATGGTTCATCAAATACCACTCGTTTAGTTCCGTAATCAAAGGCAACGGTTACGATTGGAATATTCGCTTTAGTAGCAATATGGTAAAAGCCCGTTTTCCATTTTGGATTGTACTTACGCGTTCCTTCTGGGGTTATGGTCGTTACAAACGTGTCGTTCTTGTTGTATACATTTACCAGCGAATCCACAAAATTGGTATTCTTACTGCGTTCTACCGGAAAGCCACCTAAACCTCTAAAAAAATAACCCAGAGGCCAAACGAATAATTCTTTTTTTGCCAAATACTTAGGATCAAAACCATCGGTGTACCTGCGAAAAAGCACGCCTATCAAAAAATCCCAATTACTGGTGTGAGGTGCCACTACGATTAAGTATTTCGGAATAGTTGGAACAGGCCCAACTACTTTCCAGCCCCACACTACTTCAAAAAGCCATTTTGCTATTTTCTTAAACATGGGTTAATGCCTCTAATGCGTCAAACTTAGCAATGATTTCTTCCGATATCGTTTCTGGTTTTCCCGTAGTTGAATTAAGCAATACAAAAGTTACTTCGGCACTGCTGCATAGGATATCTGAAGCCAAATCTCTTATTTCTTGGGTTACAACCATGCTCTTGTTATGGTAAACTACATTCGTAATTTTGATGAGCACATCTTGGTTAGGAACCAATGACTTTTTGTAGGAAATATTGATATTCACCACAATAAAAAGCAGGTTTCTACTTTCAAAAAACTTTTCGTGAAGGGCAGGCTCTAAAAACTCCCAACGCGCTTCTTCCAAAAGTTCTAAATAACGGGCATTATTTACATGACCGTAGGCATCACAATGATATCCGCGTATTTTTAAGGTGGTTCCGTTCACGATGCAAAGGTGCTAAAATTTAACTTATCCAGGAATATAAGAAACAAAACCTTATTTTTTGACTCACTTTACCCTTGGCTGTGATTATCGGACGATTTCGGTTATCCCCATTTTTAACGGGAGTCAGAATCAAAAAATTAATTTACTTTGAGCCATCTATCTACAAACATTTAAAAAAGGATAGTGTTAAGCATATATGGGTATAATAATAGCAGGAGGTTCTGGTCTTATAGGTTCTGAATTAACAAAGTACTTGCGCGCGCAGGGACACCAAGTACATATACTTACCCGGGGCGCTACCAATGAGTCAAAATTCCTTTACAACTGGGACATTGCCAAAGACTATATTGACCCAAAAGCATTTGACGGCATAACGACCGTAATCAATCTAGCGGGCAGTCTCATCATTGGCGGCCAATGGACAACCAAACGCAAAAAAGACCTTACCAGCTCGCGTGTAGACACCTCTCAATTATTAACCCACTATTTAAACAGCCATTCAACCAAAGTTACCCAGTATATACAAGGCAGCGCAATGGGATATTACGGCGATTGTAAGGATACCGTTATCACCGAAGCCACTCCTGCTGGCGACGATTTTATGGCTCATTTGTGTGTAGCTTGGGAAAAACCCTCGCTAGAACTCAATCCCAGCATAGAAAGAAGCGTGATACGCATCGGGCTTTATTTAAGTAGAAATGGTGGTGTTTATAAAAGCTTAGGTTTATTAGCTAAATTTTATGCCGCATCGGCCTTTGGCGATGGTAAGATGTGGGCCAACTATACACACCGCGATGAGTTAAATGAATTCATTCTGGCATTGATTAAAAAAGAAATACCTGCAGATGTGTATAATGTGGTGGGTGAAAATGCCTTTATGATGGATGATTTTATTTCAGGCATAGCCAAAAACGAAAATCGAAGCGTAATTCTCCCTCACATTCCTGCTTTTCTTTTAAAATGGATATTGGGTGAAGCATCGGCGACCCTACTTAATAGTTATCGCATCACTTCTCCTAAAATGGCACAACTCAAGCTCCATAAATACCATAACCTTAAAGACGCACTCAACGCTTTATGAATTTAGCAATACATTGGTTTAGGAGAGACCTCCGATTAGAAGATAATGCGGCGCTTTACTACGCACTTAAAAGTGGCATCCCTGTTCAACCTATTTTCATTTTTGACACAGAAATACTGAACAAACTCGAAGATAAAGCGGATGCGCGCGTTACGTTTATTCACCAAGAACTTAGTCGATTAAAGCAAGAATTACAAGACTTAGGGAGTGACTTGCTCGTGTACTATGGAAATCCAATAGAGCTCTGGCCGTCTATACTAGAAGAATTGCAACCGAGCGCGGTTTATACAAATCGTGACTACGAGCCCTATGCCAACAAA
>Ga0102877_1000802_pt1 | contig 10319 bp, 10 predicted proteins | sample Colrivmeta1548B3_FD_78186 | JGI IMG/M metagenome (GOLD analysis project Ga0102877, IMG submission 78186) | Estuarine microbial communities from the Columbia River estuary - metaG 1548B-3 | ecosystem: Environmental > Aquatic > Marine > Intertidal zone > Estuary | place: USA: Columbia River...
AGAACACCACGCCTGCCCAGATGAAGATGTTCCTGACCCGTATGGGGGAGGGCAGCCGGATGGTGATTACCGGCGACCCGACACAGATTGACCTGCCGTCCCATCAGCCCTCTGGCCTTGTCGAGGCTTTGGGGATTGTGGCGGGGGTTGAAGGTATTGGGGTCACGCGCTTTTCTGAACAGGATGTGGTAAGGCATCCGCTGGTTGCCCGGATCGTAGCCGCCTATGGGCGGTCCGATGACCAGAACCGGGCGAAGAAGGAGAAGAATGGAACCGGGAAGTAGCCGTCCCGGCCAGGGGCGCCGCAAGGGCGCTTCGGCTGGGCTTCGGAACGGATCGGCGGAGAGCGCTGACATCTCCGTCATCCTGGCGGCGCCAGGTTGGCGCGCTGCCATTAAGCAGCCAGAGGCGCTGGCGCGCCGTGCGGCCCAGGCCGCGCTGAGCGAAGCGGGCGCGCATGGCGCCATGACCCTACTGCTGGCCAATGATGCCACGGTGAAGCGGTTGAACGGCATGCATCGAGCCAAGGCCAAGCCCACCAATGTGCTGTCTTTCCCAGGCGGTGTGCCCGGCTATCTGGGTGACGTTGCTTTGGCGCTTGGCGTAGTGCGGCGTGAAGCACGCGGCGCCCGGCGGCGTGTGGCGGCGCATTTCGCGCATCTGGTCGCGCATGGCGCTTTGCATCTGGCCGGGCATGATCATTTGCAGGCCGGTGAGGCGCGGCGGATGGAACGCGCTGAAGCGCGCATCATGCGCCGCCTTGGCCTGCCCAATCCCTGGCGCGGTGCGACATGAGCGAGGCCGGCCAAAAGCCCGGCCTGTTCTGGAAAATCCAGGGCATGCTGCGGCGCAAGGAAGCTGAATCAATTCGCGATCAGGTGGAAGAACTGATCGAACGCCACGAAGCACCAAGTGAGCCCGGCGCACCCGATGGCGTGGCATCCGGGCTGGATGCGCAGGAACGCGCATTGCTTGGCAATGTGCTCCGGCTACGCGGCATTACCGCTTATGATGTCATGGTGCCACGCGCTGATATCATGGCGATACCGGAAAGCCATACGCTCACGGAAACCATCGCGCTGATCCAAACCGAAGGCCATAGCCGCTATCCGGTCTATCGCGATGGTTTGGATGACATTGTGGGCATGGTGCATATCAAGGATGTCTTTGCTGCCATCGGCAAAGAAGCGGATTTCTCGCTGGCGGCCATTTTGCGTCGCCCACTTTTTGTGGTGCCGTCCATCCCTGTGCTGGATCTGCTTTTGCAAATGCGCCAGGCGCGCGTGCATATGGCGCTGGTGGTGGATGAATATGGCGGCATAGATGGCCTGATCACCATTGAAGATCTGGTGGAAACCATTGTTGGTGACATCAGCGACGAACATGATGAGATCAAGGCGCAGCAAATCACTGAACGCCCGGATGGGGCGCTGGATTTGGATGCGCGCACGCCGATTGCGGCCTTTGAAGAAAAGCTCGGCACCATACTGACAGATGAAGAACGCGCCGCCGATATTGATACGGTGGGCGGCTTGGTCTTCACGCTGGCCGGACGCGTGCCGGCGCGCGGCGAATTGGTCTCCCACCCCTCGGGCCTGGAGTTTCGCATTCTGGAAGCTGATCCGCGCCGCATTCGGCGCTTGCGTGTGCGTCGCCCTGGTGCCAATCCGCGCGTTGCAGCGGAATAGGAAAGCAGGGCTTGATGGGGCGCGTTTGGCGGTCTTTGGCGGCACGGCGTGGCTGGCGCGCCATGGTGACAGCTTTCGGGCTTGGGATGCTGGCGGTGCTCGCCCTGCCGCCCTTGCATATTGTGCCGGCGCTTTTTTTGGCCATCCCAGGGCTGATCGCCATGATTGGCGGGGCGGCAAGCTGGACCGGCGCCTTTTGGCTCGGCCTTGCCTGGGGCTTTGGGTTTTTCACCGGCGGGCTTTACTGGATCACTTCCGCCATTCTGACTGATGTGGCGCGCTATTGGTGGTTGGTGCCGATTGCGGTGCCGGCGCTGGCGCTGCCGCTTGGGTTATTTGTCGCGGCACCGGCGGCGATTGCTTGGGCCGCGCGCCCTGGCTGGCCACGGGCATTGGTTTTTGCTGGTGGTTTTGTTGGCTTTGAATTGCTGCGCGGCGAAATCCTGACCGGCTTTCCGTGGAATCTGATGGGCAGCGTTTGGGCCTTTGATGCGCTGCCCATTCAAATGGCGGCGCTGATTGGCGTGCATGGGCTTTCACTCATCACGCTGCTGGTGGCGGCAACGCCGCTTTTGGATCGCCGCGCCTTTCTGGGCGGTTTTGCTGCCTTGGCCTTTTGCGGCGCTTTTGGCTTCGCCCGGCTTTGGGCGCCAGAGCCTGAACCGCAACCCGTTGGGCTGATGATCGTGCAGGGCAATATCGCGCAGGAGGTGAAATGGCGTGAGGAATCCCGCGTGCCGATCCTGCGCCGCTATGTGGAAGCCACGCGCGAAGCAGCACTTGCGGCGCTGCGCGATCTGCCGCCGGGGCATCGGCTTGCGGTGATCTGGCCGGAAACTGCGGTACCCTTCCTGCTGCCCAATGATCGGGAAGCGCGGCAATTGGTGGCCGGCGCTCTGCCGCAAAATACCCTGCTGCTGACCGGGACCGTGCGCGGTGATTTCACGCCCGCCGGCTATGCGAGCGATTTGTACAATAGCCTGGCGGTGATCGGCCCTGATACGCAGGTGATGGCGATTGCCGATAAGATGAACCTGGTGCCCTTTGGCGAATACATGCCCTTCCGGGGCTTATTGCCGATCAGGCTTGTGCAATCATCGCGCGATTTTACGCCGGCCGAGGAACGGCGCCGGCTGGTGGCGGGCTGGCTGCCGCCCTTTGTGGCGTTGATTTGTTATGAGGTGATTTTCACCGGGCGGGTTACGCCGGCGCGGCGGCCGGATTGGATCGTGAATGTGACTAATGATGCCTGGTTTGGCATTACCGCCGGCCCTTGGCAGCATCTGGCTTCAGCGCGGCTTCGTGCGGTGGAGGAAGGCTTGCCACTGGCGCGTGCAGCGCAGACAGGTGTTTCGGCGGTATTTGATTCGCGTGGTCGATTGGTGACGCGTGGCCCTTTGGGTGAATCCGCCGTGATTTTGGCGCCTCTGCCCGCACCGCGCGAACCCACGCTATTTGCTCACTTTGGTTTGGCGATTCCCGCGGTATTGGCCATGCTGGTTTTCGCCTTTGGGTGGATAATCTCTGGACGAAATCGCTCATAAATCGTCCAAATTTGGTGCATCACGAAAAATTATTGTTCCTTTTTTGAGATTATTGAAAAACCTATAGACCTCATTAGGGCAGTAACGCTAGTTTAATTTCCGGTTAAGCAGTGTTTCCCCGTGTATTGCGGTCAGCCTGCTCAACCTTTCTTGTTGGTGCGAAACCTGTTTGCCCGCATGGGTTGCCGCGCAGCGTGAGGGAAAAAGCAAGGCATGAAATCGGTAGCAGTGATGAATGATGTCGATGATCCGGCCGTAAAGGTAGAACGTGAGCATCGGGCCAGCCCGATTGACGCCCATGTGGGTGGCCGGGTGCGCTTGCGCCGGACGCTGCTTGGTATGAGCCAGGAAAAGCTCGGTGATGCGCTGGGGCTTACCTTTCAGCAGGTGCAGAAATATGAACGCGGGGTGAACCGCATCGGGGCCAGCCGGCTTTTTGATCTGGCCCGCGTGCTGGATGTGCCGATTGGCTTCTTTTTCGATGATTTGCCCCCTGAAATGGGCGGCAATAGCGCCGTGCGTAGCCGTCCCGCCCTGTTTGGCTTTGCTGAATCGCAAGACGGCCTGGACGATGAGCAGATGAGCAAGCGTGAGACTTTGGAATTGGTGCGCGCTTATTACCGCATCACTGAACCCGCTATCCGCAAGCGTGTGTTCGACCTGATCAAAAGCCTGACCCCAACCGATTAATGGGCAGCCCGGCGGGCGGGGTTAGGGCGTTTCCCGTTCACATTCGTTGACGGGATATACGCCAAACCCCTGTTTGGACGCATTTTTCGAACCGCCAAGTGATGCCACTTGGCTTGAAACTGCTCTAAACGCCCGGCCCGATCCGGCGCAGCATGAAAAGCGCCTGTTCGCCAAACAGATTGGCCAGACGCAGCGAGCGGCGCCAAGGCGCCTTCAGCCCCTGCTCATCCACCGCGAGCCAACGTTCCACCGCATAGCCATCCAGCGCGCAAAGCGTGGTGAAATCCGTGATCGTGCAGGGGTGGATATTGGGCGTTTCATACCAGGGCCGGTTCCAGGTTTCCGTATCCGGCATCTGCCCGCCCCACAAAAGCCGCCAGCGCATTTGCCAATGGCCAAAATTGGGGAAGGAAACAATCGCGTAGCGCCCAATGCGCAGCAATTGGCGCAGCACCTCGCGCGGCTTTTCCACCGCCTGTAGCGTGCGCGACAGCACCACGTAATCAAAGGCGCCATCTGGATAAAAGGCCAGATCGTTATCCGCATCACCATGGATCACGGCGAGCCCGGCCGAGACTGCCTTGGTGACCTGCGCCATATCAATTTCAATGCCGCGCGCATCAGCGCGTTTTTCGCGCGCCAGATATTCAATCAGCGCACCATCGCCGCAGCCAATATCCAAAACGCGCGCATCATGCGGAATCATCTCCGCAATCAGGCGCAGATCCAGCCGCATATTCTTCGCGACATATTGCACGCCATCCATCGTCACGCGCTACACCCCTAGCCGTTCGGCGCAACCGGCGAGGAAGCCGCCCAAAGCGCGATGGAAATCCGGTTCTTCCAGCAGGAAGGCGTCATGGCCCTTGTCGCTGTCAATCTCAACAAAGCTGACATTGGCCGCCGCCATATTCAGCGCGCGCACCAGGGTGCGGCTTTCACTGGTTGGGAACAGCCAATCGCTATTGAAGGAAGCGACGAAAAAGCGTGTCGCGGTGCCGCGAAAGGCCGCCGCCAAATCGCCTTCATGTTCCGCCGCCAAATCAAAGAAATCCATCGCGCGCGTGATGGTCAGGTAGGAATTCGCATCAAAGCGGCGCACAAAGGTCGAGCCCTGGTGGCGGAGGTAGCTTTCCACCTCAAACACATCTTCCAGGAAGGTCAGCGCGGAAGCGCCGCGTAGCCGCCGGCCAAATTTCCGCGTCAGTGCTTTTTCGGACAGGTAGGTGATGTGCGCCACCATGCGCGCCACAGAAAGGCCCTTGGCGGGGATGATGTCGGCTTCCCAATAGCGCCCGCCCTGCCAATCCGGGTCGGAATGAATGGCCGCGCGCCCCACCTCATGAAAGGCGATGTTTTGTGCCGAATGATGCGCCGCGGTCGCGATAGGCGCGGCGGCATAAACCGCTTCAGGGTAGGTCGCGGCCCATTCCAGCACCTGCATCCCGCCCATGGACCCGCCAATCACCGCAAGCCAACGATTGATCCCAAGCTTTTCCATCAGCCGCTTTTGCGCGCGCACCATGTCGCGGATGGTGACGGAAGGAAAATCCGTCCCCCAAGGCCGGCCAAGCCCGCGCCCCGCCGCATCGGTCATTTCACTGCGCGGCCCGGTGGAGCCCATGCAGCCGCCCAGCACATTGGCGCAAACCAAAAAATAGCGATCCGTATCGAGCGGCTTGCCCGGGCCGATGATATTTTCCCACCAGCCGGGCTTGCCGGTAATGGGGTGGTTTTCGGCAACATATTGATCGCCCGTCAGCGCGTGGCAGATCAGCAACGCATTGCTGCCTGCCGCATTCAGCGTGCCGTAAGTGCGATAGGCCACTGTCAGCGGTGCGACGACGGCGCCGCAATCCAGCGCCAGGCCATCGGGGAAGATGGCGGCCTGATGGGCCACTTCCGGCAGTGGGGCGATGGTTTGGCTCATGGAGGTAGGATTTAAGCCGCCACCCCACCCGGCGCAACCATGGCGTGCGGGCGGCGGGCATGGGCCTGGGGCGCTTGGCGCGCGGCGATGGGGGGTTAGCGCGCATCCCGTTCACATTCGTCCACAGGACGCGCACTAAATCCTTGTTTGGTCGCATTTTCCGGAGAGCCAAGTGATTCCACTTGGTTTGAAAATGCTCTAATGCTGCCCCGAAGAATTGGTCTCGCATGAACGATAAAGCCCCCCCGGCCCCGCCCGCCGATCCCGCCCTTACCGCGCTGCGCGCTGAAATAGATGCGCTGGATGACGCGATGCATGATTTGCTGATGCGCCGCGCCGCCGTGGTTTCCCGCATGGCGGCCAGCCGCGCCAAGACGGGCGGTGGTTCCCCGCTGCGTCCAGGCCGGGAAGCGGCGGTCCTGCGCCGGCTGCTCGCGCGGCATCAGGGCGCTTTGTCTCGCGGTGCGGTGGTGCGCATTTGGCGCCATATTTTCATGGCCCATACGGCAATCCAGGGTGGCTTTACCGCCGCTGTCGCTGCATCCAGCGAAGGGGCGCCAAGCCTGGCGCTGGCGCGGGAGCATTTCGGCACGCAAACACCGCTGACCGCCTTTGCCTCCCCCGCGCAGGCTTTGGCGGCATTGAGCGCCGGCAAGGCTTCGGTCGCCGTGCTGCCAGCCCCGAGCGGTGAGGGCGAAGGCGCCTGGTGGCAAAGCCTGGAAGCGCCGCGCCTTTGCATTGTGGCGCGCTTGCCATTCCTGGCCGATGCCATGCGGGCGGATGCGGCGCTGGTGGTGGCACCTGTGCCGCCGGATGCCTCGGGCGAAGATCGTAGCCTTGTCCGGCTGGAAGGCGGCGCTGATGCGTCCCGCGATAGTTTCGCGCGCCAATTGGCGGAAGCGGGGCTTGTGGGGCGGGTTGTCTGCCTGTTGCGGCAGGGCGGGCGCAGCCTGGCGCTGGCCGAAATTGATGCTTTTATCGCCGCCGGCGATCCGCGCCTTGCTACCCTTCACGCCGTTTTGCTGGGCGCCTATGCCGTGCCAGTTGCTGGAGATGTGTCATGACCGTGATGCCGCGCCCTTCGATCCTTTCGGTAGAGCCTTATGTCGGTGGGGAATCAAAAATCCCCGGCGTAAACCGGATTGTGAAGCTTTCATCCAATGAAGGCGCTTTTGGCCCGCCGCCAGGCGCCATTGCCGCCATTACTGGCATGGCCGCGGAGGCGCATCGCTACCCCGATGGTGGCGCCAAGGCGTTGCGGGAAGCGATCGGTGCGCGTTTCGGTCTGGACCCCGCGCGGATTGTCTGCGGCAATGGATCGGATGAATTGCTGGCGCTCTTGATCCTTGCCTATGGCGGTGAGGGGACAGAACTGGTGATGTCTGCCCATGGCTTCATGATGTACGACATCACCGGGCGTTGGGCTGGTTGCCAGATCATCAAGGTGCCGGAACGCAATTTGACCGTGGATGTGGACGCCATGCTGGCCGCGGTTGGGCCGCGCACCCGGATGGTGTTTCTGGCCAATCCGAATAACCCAACAGGGTCCATCCTGCCGCAATCAGAAATGGTGCGGCTGCGCGCGGGGCTGCGCGATGACATTCTGCTGGTGCTTGATTCCGCCTATGCCGAATATGTGACGCGGCCTGATTATGATGCGGGCGCGGCGCTGGTGGATGCGGGCGGCGGCAATACGGTGATGACGCGCACCTTTTCCAAGATTTATGGCTTGGGTGGCATGCGGCTGGGCTGGGCTTATGCGCCGCAGGCGGTGGTGGATGTATTGGGGCGCGTCCGCGGGCCCTTCAATGTGAATGCGGCGGCGATGGTGGCTGGCATTGCCGCGGTGCAGGAAGCGGGCTGGATTGAAAAAGCCATCGCGCACAATGCTGAATGGCGCGGCAAGCTGGCGGCGGCATTGACCGCTTCTGGTGTTAAGGTTTGGCCGAGCGAGGGGAATTTTCTGCTCGCGGATTTCGGCACGCCGGAAAAGGCCAAGGCCGCTGATGCGGCGCTGAAGGCGCGCGGGCTGATCGTGCGCGCCATGGGTGGCTATGGCCTGCCCATGTGCCTGCGCATCAGCATCGGCACGGGTGAGGAATGCCAGCTGGTGGCGGAAGCGATTGCAGCCTTTATGGCGCAACATGGCTGAACCGCTTTTCAATCGGCTTTGTCTGGTTGGCGTTGGGCTGATCGGGTCTTCCATCGCGCGCGTGGCGAAAAAGCGCGGCGATATCGCGAAGACTTTGGTGGTTACCACGCGGCGGGCGGAAACGCTTGAACGTGTGCGCGAACTTGGTCTGGCGGATGTGGTGGAAGCGGATGCGGCGCGCGCCGTTGAAGGCTGCGATGGCGTGATTTTCTGCATCCCCGTTGGCGCCTATGCCGATGCCATGCGCCATATCGCGCCGCATTTGGCGCCGGGTGCGGTGCTGACCGATGTGGGATCCACCAAGGGCAGCGTGGTGCGTGATTTGGCGCCGCTTATGCCTGAAGGCGTGCATCTGATCCCGGCCCACCCCATGGCGGGGACCGAGCATTCCGGCCCCGATGCGGGTTTCCCGGAATTGTTTGAAGGCCGCTATTGCATCGTCACCCCACTGCCAGACAGCGACCCTCCGGCGGTGGAAAAGGTGAAGGAGTTGTGGCGGCGTTGCGGTTCCATGATTGAAACCATGGACCCGATCACACATGACAAGGTTGTCGCCATTGTCAGTCATTTGCCGCATCTGATCGCCTTCACAATTTGCGGCACGGCGGATGATTTGGCGGAAGAAACCAAGGAAGCGGTGCTGAAATTCGCCGCATCGGGCTTTCGCGATTTCACGCGCATCGCTGCATCTGATGTTGATATGTGGCGCGATGTTTTTCTGAATAAGCGCGAAGCGGTGCTTGAAATGCTGTCCCGCTTTTCCGAGGACGCGCACGCCTTTGGCCGCGCCATTCGCCGCGGTGAAGCCGGCTTCATTGAAGACCGCATCAAGCGCGGGCGGAAGATCAGGCGCAGCCTGATTGAGCGGAAGCAGGCTTAGACTTCAGTTATAAAACGAAATTTCTTGACTCTCGTAAGCGGCAATCTGATGATGAATGAAATGGGGCGCGGCTGAAGCGCCGCAAAGGCTCTGCCGAAGATCGCTTCGGTCCATCACTCGCCTGGGAAGAAAACACCATGTCCGCCACACGCCCAAGCCGCCTTGTCTTCTTCGCTGGTGCTGCCATTTCTGCGATGCTCATCACATCGGGCCCGGCTTCCGCGCAGCCAAGCCCTGATGCGATTGTGGACGCCTTTGAAGCCGTGCTTGGGCCAGTGCGCACCCATCGCCCCAGCCATCCCAAGGGTCTTTGTGCGGCAGGGCATTTCGTGGCCACCGCTGAAGGCACCAGGCTTTCCGTGGCGCCGGTCTTCAGCGGCCAGCGCAATACGGCGCTGATCCGTTTCGGTGTGGCAGGTGCCAATCCCAACGCCTCCGACACGGCGCGTGGCACGCGCAGCCTTTCCATCCGCTTCGAAGCACCTTCTGGCGATTTGTTTGAAATGGCGAATATCTCGGCACCGGTTTTCGGATCGCCCACGCCGCAGGCGTTGGTGGATGGGCTGCTGTCGCGCGCGAATGACCCGGCGACAGGCAGACCCAATCCTGAACGTGCCGCAGCCTTCGCGGCCTTCGTTGCCGCCAATCCTTCGGTCGGCAATCAGGGGCGCTTTCTTGCGGCGAATGCACCGCCGGCAAGCTTCGCCACCACGCCGTATTGGGGGGTGAATACCTTCATGTTTCGCGGGCAGGATGGCCAGGTGCGCCCGGCACGATGGATATTTGAACCGCGCGCAGGGGTGGAACGCCTGACAGCTGAGCAGATGCAAAGCCTGGGCAATAACTTCCTTGCCGATGAGCTGCGTCGGCGCATCGCCACCGCGCCAGTGGAATTCGACATGGTGCTGCAATTCCCTGGGCAGGGTGATGATGTGCGGAACCCTACCATTGCCTGGCCGGATGATCGCCCGCGCGCCGTTGTTGGCCGCCTGACCGTGACCGAGGTTTCCGCCGGCCCCGGCGGGCCATGTGATCCGATCAGCTTCATGATCCTTGATCAATCACCGGGGATTGAAATGAGCGATGACCCGACCCTGCAGGCGCGCGCATCATCCTACGCGGTTTCGCTTTCACGCCGGACACAATAGGAAGCCGATTGTCGAAACCGGCAAAAGCTTGAGCGGCTGATCTCTAACCAAGATCACCCTTCAACACTTCGCCCGCCAGATAAAGGCTGCCCGCAATCAGCACTCGGCCCGGTTGAGCGCGGCTGGCGATTTTGCCGAGGGCCTCAGCGACTGTCGGGCCGGGTTCAGCGATACCGCCGCTGGCGGCAATAATGTCAGCCACACTCATCGCCAAATGCTGGCCAGGTTCTGCGACCGCGTGAATGGTTGTGGCAAAGGGCAGCAGCGGGCGGAGGAATTCCGCACTC
>Ga0102877_1000804_pt1 | contig 10299 bp, 7 predicted proteins | sample Colrivmeta1548B3_FD_78186 | JGI IMG/M metagenome (GOLD analysis project Ga0102877, IMG submission 78186) | Estuarine microbial communities from the Columbia River estuary - metaG 1548B-3 | ecosystem: Environmental > Aquatic > Marine > Intertidal zone > Estuary | place: USA: Columbia River Estuary...
CACTGGGCGGCTTGGGTGCCAGCACGTGGGTCGGTGTCATGGCGGCGTTATGGATGTTGTTCGGTAATGGCTTTACCTTGAGCGCACTCAACGCGCCTGAGGCGGTCAGGCCCATCGCAACGGCATACATGATGCTGTTGGCGCCGGCGCTGATCCTTGATGCCTACAACCTCAGCATGGCGTCCTATTTGCGCGCCAATTTACTGGCGAAAGAGTCCTTCATGGTGATGGTCGTCATGCACGGCACCCACTTGCTGCTGGCCTGGCTACTGATGTTGGGTTTTTGGGGTTGGTCGGGCATGGGGCTCAACGGCTACGCCATCGCGTTCTTCATCAGCCGCGCCCTGGGTGTCACAGCGCATCTCTGGTTTTGGCAATCAAAACTCGCCCTCAAGCCGCAACGGCAACACTGGTGGCGGGTGCCCGCCCGCATCCTAAAGCCGGTGCTAAAAGTCGGCATTCCCGGTGCCACTTTAGAGCTCTGCTACCGATTGGCGTTCTTGGTGTCCCTTGGCGCAACGGCCCGTTTGGGCGTCGCCGAATTGGCGACTCATGCCTACACGCTCCAAACGCTCAAGTACGTCTCACTCATCAGCCTGTCGATTGGCTGGGCTTGCGAAATCATGGCGGGTCGCATGGTGGGGGCAGGCCATTTCAAACAGGCCTTCGAGGTGGTTACCAAAGGGGCGCGTAGCGGCCTGATTGCCTCAGGCACGCTGGTGTTGCTCGCTGCCCTGCTCGCGCCTTGGTACATGCCGCTGTTCACCAAAGACGCGAACGTTATCCGCATGGCATGTACGCTTTTGTGGCTATCGGTTTTCCTCGAACTCGGCCGTGTGTTCAACATGGTGGTGCTGGCATCGCTGCGCGCGGTGAGTGATTTGCACTACCCACTGGCTGTTAGCGTGGCCTCGATTGTCTTTATCTTGGGTTTTGGCTCTTATTGGTTTGGCCAATGGTTCGGGCTGATTGGCATCTGGTGCATCTACGTCGCCGATGAGTGCCTGCGCGGCCTGCTCATCTGGCGACGCTGGGTTAAACTCGGCTGGCTGAAAAATGGCAAAAAGAGTTTCAGACGCCTGCGCACCGAGCGCCGACTCGCAGTGGGCGCCGAACCCGCAGGCGCTGACGCCAAGGCCATGACCGAAAACCGAACGACGCTGCCGTCCGTGAGCTAGCGCAAACAGACACAGCCTTTTTCTAATGGCCAGCCGCAAAGAACGCCTCCCCACCGATACCCCCCAAACACCCAAGTCCAACGATCGCTACCAAATGGCCGATCTGGCTCGCTTGGCGGGAGTCTCCACTTCGACCGTGTCACGCGCGCTCGCTGACAACCCCCTGATCAAAGAGGCCACGCGCCAGAAAATTCAGGCGCTTGCACAGAGCCTGAACTATCAAGTCAACCAAAGTGCCGCCAGCCTGCGCAAACGCGATATTCCCACCATGGGATTGGTCATCATGGGCGAGAGCAAACAGTCCATTTCCGACCCTTTCATACTCAGCCTGGTCGGGCATATTGCAGACGCACTCGATGAGCTCGACATGAACATGTTGATCACGCGCGTCACCCCCGATCGCGCGAAAAATTTTGCTGCGCTCTACGAAACAGGCCAAGTCGCGGGCTTGCTGATCATTGGTCAATTAACCAACCACAGCCAACTCAACGAGCTGTATGACCGCGGTACGCCAATGGTCGTATGGGGCGCGCGCATGCCAGACAGTCACTACCCCGTGGTCGGCGGCGATAACTTTCAAGGCGGCTTGCTTGCGGGTCAGCACTTGGCGCAAGCCGGCTGCAAACGCGTCGCGTTCTTAGGGGACATCAAACACCCCGAGGTCCAACTGCGCCATGCCGGTTTCGTCAGGGCCTTGACCGATGCTGGGCAGTCCTTTGACCCGCGCCTCCACATGCCGCTGCTGTTTGGCGACACGGCTCTGCGTGCAGCCATCGGTCAATGGATCGACCAAAAAATCGAATTTGACGGTGTCTTTGCCACCAGCGATGTGGCCGCCCTCACGATCATCGCGGCGCTACAGGAGCGTGGGCTGAAAGTCCCCCGCGATGTCAAAGTCGTGGGCTACGACGACATTCCCCTATCGACCCACATCCACCCAACGCTCACGTCAATTCGGCAACCCACCGAATTAGCGGGACGCGCGATGGTCACGTTGATGCGACAGCGATTGCAAAACACCGACGTCAACTCCATCACCCTGCCAACGACGCTCGTGGCTCGCGAAAGCACCCTCCTTTAAAATTAGTACTAAAAAATTACTTATAAGGGTTTTACCTAATTTGCAATCGATTGCATTTTAAATTTAATCACAAATGTCGGCGAAGTCCAATCCGTCCATCGCCGAAGCACCCAACCCTTACTGGAGACATCCATGACCTTCAAATTGAAATCTGCCGTCTTGGCAGCCATCGCGCCCATCGCCCTTATGGCCAGCGCACAGGCCGCAACCATCACCATTTCTTGTGGCTCTGTCGGCCAAGACTTTGAGTTCTGCAAGAAGCACACATCCGAGTGGGCAGCCAAAACGGGCAACGAAGTCAAACTCTTCACCATCCCCAATTCAACGACTGACATCCTGGCGCTGTTCCGCCAGATGTTCGCCGCCAAATCGACCGATCTCGACGTGATCAACGTCGACGTCGTGTGGCCTGGCGTGATCAAGGATCACCTGGTTGATCTGTCGAAGTACAGCAACGGCGCGGAGAAAAACCACTTCCCCGCCATCGTGAAAAACAACACCGTTGACGGCAAACTGCTGGCCATGCCCTGGTTCACCGATGCTGGCTTGCTCTACTACCGCAAAGACTTGCTCGCGAAGTACAACGCCAAAGCCCCCGCCACTTGGGAAGAGTTAGCCGTTGTCGCCAAGAAGATCCAGGACGGCGAGCGCGCTGCGGGCAACAATGATTTCCAAGGCTTCGTATTTCAAGCAAAGGCCTACGAGGGCTTGACCTGTGATGCGGTTGAATGGTTGACCAGCTACAACGGCGGCAACATCGTAGATGCAGACGGCAAAATCACCGTCAACAACCCTGGTGCGGTCAAGGCCCTCAAAACAGCGGCGTCTTGGATTGGCACCATCGCACCCCAGGGCGTGCTGAACTACGCTGAGGAAGAGGCACGTGGCGTGTTCCAAAACGGCAACGCCGCCTTCATGCGCAACTGGCCTTACGCCTGGTCGCTTGGTAACGGTAAAGACAGCAAAATCGCCGGCAAGATTGGTGTCTCTGCTCTGCCTAAAGGCGGCGCTGACGGCAAGAACGCCGCCACATTGGGTGGCTGGCAGTTGGCGGTTTCAAAGTACTCAAAGAACCAAGAGGCAGCCGCATCTTTGGTGATGTACATGACCAGCCCTGAAGTCCAGAAAGAGCGCGCCATTAAAGGGTCTTACAACCCGACCATCGCATCGCTCTACACCGACAAAGACGTGTTGGCCGCGAACCCATTCTTCGGTAGCTTGTACGACGTGTTCACCAACGCGGTACCGCGTCCCGCCACAGCAACAGGCCTGAAGTACCCCGAAGTGTCAGCTGCATTCTGGAACGCCACCCACGACGTACTGTCAGGCAAAACCAGTGCAGAAGACAGCTTGAAGAAGCTTGAAGGCAAGCTCAACCAAGTCCGTCGCGGTAAGACCTGGTAAATCATCGCTTAAGCGAACGGCCCGAGCAACACAATGAACCCCAAAACCAAAACCGCTTGGCTTTACTTATCGCCAATGCTGTTGGTCCTGATTGTGGTTGCGTTGTGGCCGCTCGGGCGAACCATTTGGTTCAGCCTGACCGATGCCAACATCAACGATCTCGATGCAGCAAAGTTTGTTGGCCTCGAAAACTACTTCGGCGAATACGGGCTGTTCGCCAACCCCAATTACACCGATGGCTTTTGGGAAAGCGATTGGGGTATTTCCATCATCAACACCCTCAAGTTTTCTGTCGTCTCCGTCACGATAGAAACCTTGTTGGGTCTTGGTGTCGCGTTGTTACTCAACCAAGAATTCAAAGGACGTGCTTGGGTCCGTGCAGCCGTCTTGGTGCCATGGGCCATACCGACCATCGTCTCCGCAAAAATGTGGGGGTGGATGTTGCACGACCAATTCGGCGTCATCAACCAATGGCTTTACGACCTCGGCCTCGTCGCGCAGAAAGTGGCGTGGACTGCAGACCCTGACTTCGCCTTGTGGACAGTCGTCGCTGTCGACGTCTGGAAAACCACGCCCTTCATGGCGCTGCTGATATTGGCCGCGCTACAAGTGCTACCCAAAGATTGCTATGAAGCCGCCCGCGTTGACGGCGTTCACCCCTTGCGCTTGTTTTGGCGCGTCACGCTGCCACTGATTAAACCGGCTTTGATGGTGGCGGTTATTTTCCGTTTGCTTGACGCGTTGCGGATTTTCGACCTCATCTACGTCCTGACCTCGAACAGCAACAGCACCATCAGCATGTCTGGATTTGTACGCCGTGAAATGGTTGACAACGGCTACATGGGCTATGGCTCGGCGGCCTCCACCGCCCTGTTCTTAATCATCGGCCTGTGTACGGTTGCCTACATCCGTATCGGACGTATGAAACTGGGAGAAGACTGATGCATCGCAGTCGCTTCGCAACCTTCTCGATCTACGCGCTGGCAGCACTGGTTGTTGTGGTGTCGGTGTTCCCATTTGTGTATGCCATATCAACGTCTTTTAAGACGGGCTCAGCGCTGTTTGACCCCAGCTTGCTGCCCAGCAGCGTCTCGCTGAAAAACTATATTTCCCTCTTTACCCTTGCCGAGCAACCCTTCGGTCGCCACATCCTCAACTCGATCATGGTGTCCGTCTTGGTGGTGGCCTTGTCGTTGCTCGTGGGCGTGAGCGCCGCCTATGCATTAGGGCGCATCAGCTTCAAGGGACGCGGTTTGCTGCTCACCACGGTATTGGCTGTTTCCATGTTTCCGCAGGTCGCCGTCTTGGCAGGTATGTTCGAGCTCATCCGCGCATTGGGCATCTACAACAAGGCGCTGGGTTTGGTCTTGCCGTACATGATCTTCACACTGCCATTCACGGTGTGGGTGCTGACCACCTTTATGAAGCAGTTACCCAAAGAGCTCAAGAAGCCGCCATCATGGACGGTTGCGGCCCCTTCCGCATCATCAAGGATGTGTTCATGCCACTGTTGTGGCCCGCATTGGTGTCAACTGGATTATTGGCATTCATTGCCGCGTGGAACGAGTTTTTGTTTGCACTCACATTTGTGCTCGACAACAACGAGCGCACCGTACCGGTCTCTATTTCACTGATTTCTGGCGCCAGCAAATACGACATTCCGTGGGGCAACATCATGGCCGCTTCGGTGCTCGTGACGTTGCCGCTGGTTCTTCTTGTTCTCATCTTTCAGAAAAAAATTGTGTCTGGCCTCACGGCTGGCGCTGTTAAAGGCTAAATCCAAATGAGTATCTCAAAAGCCCCCAATAACAACTGGTGGCGTGGTGGCGTTTTGTACCAAATCTATCCCCGGTCTTATCAGGACAGCAACGGTGACGGCATTGGCGATTTACCTGGCATCACGCAACGCCTCGAGTACATTGCCCAATTAGGGGCCGATGGCATCTGGCTATCGCCCTTCTTCAAGTCACCCATGAAGGACTTTGGCTATGACGTCTCGGACTACCGCGATGTCGACCCCATGTTTGGCACCTTGGACGACTTCAAGGCATTGGTCGAGCGGGCTCACTCACTGGGCTTACGGGTCATGATCGACCAGGTCTTGTCTCATACCTCCGATCAACACCCTTGGTTTGCAGAAAGCCGCGCCAGTAAAAACAACCCAAAAGCAGACTGGTACGTATGGGCAGAAGCCAACGAGGACGGCGGCCCACCCAACAACTGGCTGTCAATCTTTGGTGGAAGCGCATGGCAGTGGGACACCCGTCGCATGCAGTACTACATGCACAACTTCTTGGTCTCGCAACCCGACCTCAACTTCCACAACCCCGATGTCCAGCAGGCCCTGCTCGATGACGTCCGCTTCTGGCTCGATCTGGGCGTCGATGGTTATCGCCTTGACACCGCAAACTTCTATTTCCACAGCAAATCACTTGCCTCTAATCCACCACGCGGACGCCCAACTGGCGAGGACCCAGCAGTGAACGCGGCCAACCCCTACGGTTGGCAATGGCACAAGTTCGATAAAAGCCAGCCCGAAAACCTCGCGTTCTTGCAGCGCTTGCGTGCCTTGCTCGACAGCTACCCCAACACCACCATGGTCGGTGAAATTGGCGACGACGACGGCATTGGGCGCATGGCTGAATACACGCGCGGTGGCGACAAACTCCACATGGCGTATTGCTTTGACCTGCTGGGTACGCAACACACAGCGCCCTACCTGCACCAGCTCTTTGCGCGCTTTTTAAGTGTGGTTGGCGATGGCTGGCCCTGCTGGGCACTGTCTAACCACGACGTCACGCGGGTCGCCACGCGATGGGGCGGCACCAACCCAAACCCCCGCTTGTTGCAACTCGCGGCAGCACTTCAAATGAGCGTGCGCGGTACCCCCTGCTTGTACCAAGGCGATGAGCTGGGTTTGCCAGAAGCTGATATCGCCTTTGAAGACCTACAAGACCCCTACGGCATCACCATGTGGCCCGAATTTAAAGGCCGTGACGGCTGCCGAACCCCCATGGTTTGGGACGCCAGTGCCGCGAATGGCGGCTTCGGCACGGGCAAAACCTGGCTGCCAGTGGCCAACACCCATCTGCCATTGGCCGTCAACAAACAACAAAATACCGAAGGCAGCCTGCTGAAGTTTTACCAGCACCTGCTGCACTGGCGCCGGAAGCAAAGCGCGCTGATCAACGGCGATATGCACCTCCTGCCAGCGCACCCCCAAGTGCTGGCCTTTGTTCGGGAGTCTGCCGAGCAAAAACTGCTCTGCGCCTTCAACTTCAGCAATGAGCCCTTGCAGTGGGCGCTTTGCAGTGAATTTGCACAAGCCTGCGCCGTCGGTGATAGCGCTGTTAGCGGTGCCGTCATCAAACAGGGTGTTGTGCACTTTGAACCGTGGGGCGGCATTTTCGCGGCGTCCTAAAAACCAGATCCTGTCACCATGTCAAAAATTGAATTTCGAAACGTCAGCAAGCGTTACACACCGCAAGCCTTGACCATCAACGATGCCAATTTAGTCATCGAACACGGTGAGTTTTGTGTCTTCGTCGGACCATCCGGCTGCGGAAAGTCAACCTTGTTGCGCATGGTCGCAGGACTTGAAGACATCACAAGTGGTGACATCCTGATTGGGGACGAGCGCGTCAACGACCTGCCACCCGCCAAGCGCGGCGTCGCCATGGTTTTTCAAAGCTACGCCCTTTACCCGCACATGACGGTGCGCGAAAACATGGCCTTTGGCCTGCAAGTGTTGGGCTCCGACAAAAAGGCCATTGCACGCAAGGTGGATGAAGCCGCCGAATTGCTGCAACTCACCCCCCTACTCGATCGACTGCCCAAAGCGCTTTCGGGCGGACAGCGCCAACGGGTTGCGATTGGCCGTGCCATCGTCAAAGAACCCCGCGTTTTCCTATTTGATGAGCCCTTGTCTAACCTCGATGCAGCCCTGCGCGTACAGACCCGTTTGGAGATCGCGCGTTTGCATCAGCGCATTGGCTCGGCCAGCATGATCTACGTCACGCACGACCAAGTTGAAGCCATGACCTTGGCGGACAAAATCGTGCTGCTGCACACCGGCGACCGCATCACCAAACACGGCTCCATCGCACAAGTGGGCAGCCCGCTGACGCTCTACCACCGGCCCGCTAGCCTGTTTGTTGCCGAGTTCATCGGCTCACCCAAAATGAACGTCTTGCCAGCGACGCTCACCGCGCCAGACGCACAGCGCAGTGCCATCACCGTTGGTACATCGACCCTGCGAGCCTGCGTTGACACGCACACGCTCAGCGCCGGCGATGCCGTCCATCTGGGTTGCCGCCCCGAGGACATGCAACTGGCCGCTGAGCCCGCGCCCAACAGCCTGCCCGGCACCATCAGCCACATCGAAAAGTTGGGTGAAGCATCACTCATCTACATTGACATCAGCGGGCATGACAACGCGATCACCGTCCGCGTCGATGGCACCACCCGTGAAACCGTGGGTCAAGCGGTGCACGTCGTTCTGCCAGAGGCACTGATCCACGTCTTCGACAGCACCGAGCAGGCGTGCCACCGAACGGTTGATTTACCGGGTTGATTTCGGGATAAGTAACGAACGATCATCAACCCTAAAAACCCAAGTCGAACCAAAGAAGAATTGCCTTAAAAGCTACGCACCACACCGATTGGTGCCATTCTCCGTGGACGGTCGTTTGATCCTACCCACCAGACCACTGAACAAGGTCTGGAAATACGTTGGCGTTACATGGGCGGTAAGTTAAATTGAAGTGACATTTGGTTTGGATGCATCTCAAAAACCAAGACTAGGTAAAGTTCAGCGAGGGTTGTATTTCGCAGGCTCCGCACTTCATAAGGTATTCAGCTATTTCGTCATACATAGCTTTGGGGCGCGTCTCATCCTCCCCTGTTAGGTCTCCACGTGGGACAAATATGATCATGCCTTTGCGCGCTCTTGTTAAAAGAACTCGATAGCCGTTTGTTGCTATTTCTAACTCTTTGTCGCGTTGCCAGCTGGAACCAGACATTTTCCACGCTTGCCAGCCACTTTCAGCTCTTCGGAGATCGCCATCCCAACACACGATTGTGTAATCCAACTCTAGGCCCTGCACTTGGTATTGGTTCTGCACAGTCTCTAGCATGTTGGCAGATCGGACATCTCCGTCAGGCGCGAGCATCCAACCTGCGATGTCAGGCTTGTGGTCCACAAATAGGCCTTCAGCCGCTAGCCGACGCGCCTGACCCGATGCAATTATCCCCGCACGCTCCTGCCCCACCCTGCGTTCCCGCACCCAATGCCGGGCAAAGTAAAGATCACGGGTAATCCAAACAGAGTCCCCTCGCTCGTTCAGTCCGATGGCCAACTTCTCAGCTTGCTCTGAACGTTCCCTGAGAACTAAGTCAGTCCAGCACTCTATATCGCCGTTTCGATAGTAGCGAATGGAATGAGGTAGATGCCCGGTCTCTAAGCGATCCCGTAACGGGTGATTACTCCAGTCGCCACTCGAAGTGACCTCTGAAAGTGCAAGTGTCTCGTCACTAATCGCAAAACGCCAACCGCAGGTCTCAGAAGCTCTGAACCATGCTTTGATTCCCATTTCTCCTGCGTTGATTGCTTGGTTATGCCCGATGAGTGCGACTACCACAGCCCCCTGCGGATGCGTTCGCTGAACGGACTCAAGAATCATCTGCGCCTCGTCTTCAGCCAGCGGCTTCCTCAAGACAAGTCGTCCTTTTCGATAGGTGCGTTGCGCTTCATCAAAGATAAGTACACGACCATCTGCGCTATCCAGATGTTTCCCGCGTTCACCGAGAAAGGCGTGTGCCTTGACTAACTTGAATGTCGACATACCTATTACACGCGCTGCATCCTCGTTCGCGTAGCCGCTCGCTACAACTGCCTGCGTCGCTCGCTTAGTCCGACGTTTGTATGCGCCCTTGAGGGCGGCACTCAGCACTTCAACTAAGGGGCTATTCCCTGTGACGAACACAGCGTCACCACGCAACTGTTTATCGAAAGCGAGCTGCAACCCGACCAGAGTTTTCCCTGCACCCGGCGCACCTGACACAAAAACAATCCGATTCAGTCCATCGACTTGCGCTTGAACAGCGATCGCAGCAACCTCCTGCACACATTGATGAATCATTGCGACTGGTGCAGCATGGGCCGCAATTGCACTCACATCATGTTGCCCATAAAGAGAGATCGCAGCATCAAGGATGGACGATGAAGGTGCAAATCGAGCGGATAGCCATTTAACGCAATCGACGGCAGAGACAGCTCTGCGCTGGGAGAGAACAAAGCGGAGTGCCTCATGAAGTGTGGCACTGCTGCACTCGACAGGCCTAGCCATGACGCTCGCCCAAGGGTTGCGGTGAAAGCCACTTTGAAATTGTCGTTGTTCGAGGCTACGATCGACTGTGAGTGCCAACACAGGAGCGACAATGCAATTTTCCTCACGCACCAAGCGCCGTGTTTCCTCATGAAATTCAACGAGATTCAATGCGTAATTAGTGACCTGCTCACGATCAGCCGCCCCGAGTTTGCTACGTTTGAACTCGACAACAGCGATTACGCCATCACCGAGCAAAACACAATCCATTCTCAGACCACGCCTTCGAAAATCAAACTCGAGAAGTACG
>Ga0102877_1000820_pt1 | contig 10162 bp, 11 predicted proteins | sample Colrivmeta1548B3_FD_78186 | JGI IMG/M metagenome (GOLD analysis project Ga0102877, IMG submission 78186) | Estuarine microbial communities from the Columbia River estuary - metaG 1548B-3 | ecosystem: Environmental > Aquatic > Marine > Intertidal zone > Estuary | place: USA: Columbia River...
ATATCTGCTTTATTGTTGGTTGCTCCTCGTTTAGCCTCAGGGATATCCTTGACTTTAAAGGGCTCCATAACTTCAATTCCCTACATCAAAATGACTTGTGCCTTACTTGAGTCACTAGGAATAACTACCCGAATGGAAGGTTCAGTGATTCAGGTAGATCCAGCTCCCCAGGTTGCCCCAAAGACCTTGGTGGTCGAGTCTGATTGGAGTTCTGCATCGTATCATTACAGTATGGTGGCCTTGGCCCCTATAGGATCGGAGATCAGGTTGTATTCCTATAAGTCGGACTCACTTCAAGGGGATGCCGTGCTCGCTGAACTATACCGTGCGTTGGGTGTGGAAAGTATTTTTGTCGATCACCAACTAGTGATTACCAAGAAGCGCGATGTCCGAACACCAGTTCGTGAACATGGATTAATTGTAGACTTCACGGAGTGTCCTGACATCGCACAGACGCTAGCGGTTACTTGTTTTGCGTTGGGTATTGGCGCGCATTTTACCGGGCTCCATACCCTGAAGATCAAAGAAACAGATCGGTTGGTCGCTTTACAACAAGAACTTACCAAGTTTGGGGCACAATTATCGATTACAGAGGATTCCCTCACCTTGCATCCTTTTCAAGGTGTGATGAAATCTGGGGTGCTAGTTTCCACCTACCATGACCACAGGATGGCTATGGCCTTTGCTCCACTAGCCATGAAGGTGCCTCTCTCTGTGGAGGATCCGGGAGTAGTGGCTAAATCGTATCCTGACTTTTGGAATGACCTGGCCTTGTTAGGGTTTCAGTTTTCCTAGAAATAAACGGGTAAATCCTTGACAAGCCCCCTGTTGGGGTCGTATATTTGCGGGATGTGTTTTCATTAAACCTAATTATCTGAATTTCATGAAGTTATCTCATTTCAACTTTGATTTACCCCCGCATTTAGTCGCCGAATATCCTGCTGAGAATCGCGATGAGTCCAAATTGATGGTTATCGATCGAGCCAAAGGAACCATTGAACACAAATTGTTCAAGGATTTGATCGATTATTTCGACGACCAGGACGTGATGATTCTCAACAACACAAAGGTTTTTCCAGCGCGTTTGTACGGAAATAAAGAAAAAACAGGAGCCCGTATCGAAGTGTTTTTGCTCAGAGAACTCAATGAAGAACAAAGGCTTTGGGATGTCTTGGTCGATCCAGCGCGTAAAATTAGAATTGGAAATAAGCTCTACTTTGGTGATGATGACTCATTAGTGGCTGAGGTGATTGACAATACTACTTCAAGAGGAAGAACACTTCGTTTTTTATACGATGGTTCATACACAGAGTTCCGCAAGAAATTGCGCGACCTAGGAGAAACTCCGCTGCCTAAATACATCCACAGAGATGTTGAAGCCGAAGACGAGGAGCGTTACCAAACAATTTATGCCAAGCACGAAGGTGCTGTGGCTGCACCAACAGCAGGTTTACACTTTTCCAAACATTTGCTAAAACGTCTTGAAATTAAAGGGGTGAATTTTGCTGAACTAACCCTACATGTCGGTTTAGGTACCTTTAATCCGGTGGAAGTGGAAGATCTTTCCAAGCACAAAATGGACAGTGAGGAACTGATTATCGATGAGCGAGCAGTATCAATCGTCAATAAAGCCAAGGCGGAAAAAAGAAGAATCTGTGCCGTGGGAACTACCGTGATGCGCGGACTGGAGAGCTCTGTCTCCTCGCAACACACCTTAAACGAGTTTGAAGGGTGGACCAATAAATTTATTTTTCCTCCCTATGAGTTCAGTATTGCCAATTGTATGGTCACCAACTTCCACCTACCAAAGTCAACTTTGTTGATGATGATTTCCGCATTCATGGGTCATGATTTGATGAAACGCGCTTATAAAGAAGCAGTGGACAACGAATATCGCTTCTACTCGTACGGTGATGCGATGTTGATCATTTAGGCTTGACGACACAAAGCAAAAAGGACATTAGGTCCCTGGATTTGACTGCCTTGAGCGATTTTTTTATCGCTCAAGGAGATCAATCTTTTAGGGGGAAGCAGGTCTACGAATGGTTGTGGAAAAAAGGGGCTCACCGTTTTGAAGACATGACCAATCTGTCCAAAGACACACGCGCTTTGCTCGAGGAGCATTTTGTGATCAACCACATCCACGTGGATGCCATGCAAAAAAGCAAAGACGGTACCATCAAAAATGCCATTAAATTGCACGATGGCTTGATCGTGGAGTCTGTGCTGATCCCCACGTCAAAAAGGACTACCGCTTGCGTTTCCAGCCAAGTAGGCTGCAGTTTGAACTGTACATTTTGTGCCACTGCCAAGCTGAAACGAATGCGCAATCTTCAGGCCGACGAGATTGTTGATCAAGTGGTGGCCATTGACCGCCAGAGTAGATTATACCATCAAAAGCCCTTAACTAACATCGTTTTTATGGGTATGGGTGAGCCATTGATGAATTATCCTCAAGTATTGGCTGCTATTGATAAAATAACATCTCCGGAAGGTTTGGGCATGTCGCCGCGTAGAATCACCTTATCTACATCGGGTATCCCTAAAATGATCAAGAAAATGGCCGATGAGGGAGTGAAATTTAAGCTGGCCGTTTCTCTGCACAGCGCTGTAGAGGAGACCCGAAAAAAAATCATGCCCTTTACAGAGCATTTCCCCTTGACTGACCTCAGGGAGGCCCTAGAATATTGGTACGCTAAAACCAAAAGCAGGATGACCTATGAATACGTCGTATGGAAAGGGGTCAACGACCAACAAGCAGATATTGATGCCTTGGTTGAATTCTGTCGATTTGCCCCGTCCAAGGTGAATCTAATCGAGTATAATGCTATTGGAGACGACGCCTTTAGGCAAGCGGCTCCAGAGGTCATTGAGCGATACATTCAAGTGCTGGAACGCCACGGCATCACAGTAACTGTTCGTCGTTCGCGCGGTAAAGACATCGATGCAGCCTGCGGTCAGCTGGCCAATAAGTCTCAAGCGTAGCTAGGAAACAGGTTTGACTAACGCATGTGGTGGAAATAGGTAAATCTTTCCGCTCGACAATTCCATACATCGGTAGCGCTTCACCACACGTTGCCCTTTTTCAAAAATCCGAGTATCTCTATAGATGAATCGCGTACCTACGGCGACATCGCTCAGGTGTTCGTGTTGGTCATTTTTTGGGCTGTAGGCACACAATGCTTTTGAGAGCCTAGCGTCGGTATCCGAGCTTGCCTTGGGGTTTTTGAAATAGGCAGCCAGGTAAGGTAATAAGGCCTCCGGAAAAACACTGGGCCTGATTAAAGGAAGCATGAGGTGTTGAAATGTGTATTTCCACTCTTTTCCATGTGGCGCCACGGCTCTCCCGTATTTTTCGTAGGTAACTAAGTGCGCTATTTCGTGCACCAGCGTGATCAGAAACTGATAAGTATTTAGCGAGTCGTTGACGGTAATCTGCTGTCTGCCATCGGGATATCTTCTGTAATCTCCGTGTCTGGTGTGTCGCTCGTGAACAATTTTGAGGACTACCTGATGGGCCTCCATCAATTGTTGGATCCAGGGTACCGCTGCAGGCGGTATATAGTGTTCGAACAAGGAATTCATGCCCCTAAATTTAGGCTTTTTTGTACATTTGTCTGACAACATTTTCCCAAATACAATTCTATGAAAAGAAGCATTGAACGCGTGATTTCACCGCGCCCGATACATTTTGTCGGAGACGGATTTAGGGTGCAAAATTTTATTCCTTCAACTCATGGATTGGAAATGAAGCGCATGGATCCTTTTATTTTTTTGGATTACAATGAGCCTCATTTTTTTGAGCCAACGAGCACACCTAGAGGGGTAGATGTTCACCCCCATCGCGGTTTTGAGACAGTTACTGTCGCCTTTCAAGGGAAAGTTGCTCACCACGATTCTGCAGGTAATAGCGGTATCGTATCACCGGGTGGAGTACAGTGGATGACCGCAGCTTCAGGTGTATTGCATAAAGAGTACCACGAAGAGGGATTTGCCCGAGCAGGAGGTATTTTTCATATGGCGCAATTATGGGTTAATCTTCCTGCTAAAAACAAAATGGATCCACCCAGTTATCAAGGTTTAGATGCCCAAGATATTCCCTCAGTATCCCTGCCACATGGTGGTCAGTTACATGTCATTGCCGGTGAGTTTCATGGGGTAAAAGGCGGAGCCACTACCCATAGCCCTATGCATTTATACCGTATAGAATTACCTCAAGGATCTTCGGCAGACATCCAGCTACCCATGCACTTCAATACGGCTTTTTTGGTGTTGAGCGGTTCGGTACATGTAAGCGGATTGGAAGATTCTTCTGCCCCCGAGGGACATTTTGTGCTGATGGATAACGATGGAACTGATTTCAGTATTCAGGCAGCACAAAATGCACACCTATTATTGCTCAGCGGTGAACCACTCAATGAACCTATTGCCGCTTCAGGACCCTTTGTGATGAATCACAGACATGAACTCCAGGAAGCCATGCAGGATTTTTATGCGGGTAAGTTTGGGCAATTAGATTAGGGCGTTGAATTCGATACTTGGATGACCTTGCCATTGAGCAACGACCCACTGTTTAGAGCGAACTGCAGTATATAGGCCGCCATTTCATCAGGAGTGGTCTGGGCTTGGTAACCTGGAAATGCCTGTTGCAACATTTCGGTGTCTACGGCCCCTAGCGCCAGCGCATTGAAATGAGGTCCTGTTTCCTTGTATTCCTCGGCCAGTAATTCGGTTAAAGTGATTAATGCTCCCTTGCTAGAACTGTACGCCGATAATCCAGCAAACTTGGCACTGCCTTGGATTCCGCCCATGGAGCTGATGTTGACCACATGACCTTGTTTTCCCATTTTTGGGGCCCATAGTCCTATCAGTTGGGCAGGACCGAATACATTGACGGCATAAACGGATTGAAAGTCTTCCAATGTGGTTTGGGCCAATGGTTTGTGTGTCAATACACCTGCATTGTTGATCAGAACATCAATTTTTCCACCCCAGTGTTGATCGATCCAAGCATCAGCTTCTTGAATATGCTGTTGATTAGTTATGTCAAAAGGCAGGGCTTCCAAATGATCCAGACCAAGGGACCGAACAGTTTCAGCGTTCCTGGAGAGCGCTAAAACGCGATGACCCTGTTGAGCGGCTTGTTTTGCCATGGCTAAACCGATTCCTCTACTGCTGCCTGTGATGATGATATGCGCCATACTATTTGGATTGTGCTCGGGTAGCTTCCCTTACTTTTTTAAACAATTCAGAAGAATACACAAATTCAGTGACTGCTTGGTTATCGGTGCGGAATACCAAATCACTGTTTCCTTCCCAGGCCAATACGCCATTTTTTAAAAAAATGATTTTATCGCCTATTTCCATGACTGAATTCATGTCGTGCGTATTGATCACCGTAGTGATGTTGTATTCTTGGGTGATTTCTTGAATTAAATTATCGATGAGAATAGCCGTTTTGGGGTCTAGCCCGGAGTTCGGCTCATCGCAAAACAAATACCGGGGATTCATGACAATAGCCCGAGCTATGGCTACTCTTTTTTGCATGCCTCCAGAAATTTCTGAGGGCATTTTGTGGTGTGCGTCCAATAGATTAACCCTTTTAAGCACTTGATTAGCTCGATCTTCCATTTCTGATCGAGACATATTGCGCAACATCGATAGGGGAAACAGTACGTTTTCCAGCACATCCATAGAGTCAAAAAGTGCAGACCCTTGAAATACCATCCCGATTTGTTTTCTGATTTCATTTTGCTGGGCAATACTCAGTCGCTGATACTCCAATCCATCATAACAAATACACCCTTGGTCTATCTCATAGAGACCGAGCATGCACTTCATCAACACGGTTTTACCCGACCCACTCTGTCCAATAATTAAGCTAGTCTGACCATCTTCAAAAACAGCACTGATGTCATTCAGTACATTTTTGCCGGAAAATTGTTTGACTAAATTTTTTATTTCAATCATCCTAAAATCAGTTGAGTGAGTACATAATTGGTCAAAATAATCACCACTGAAGTCCAGACAAAAGACGTAGTGCTTGCTTTGCCCACTTCTAATGCTCCTCCATTCATATAAAACCCGTGAAAGGAGGGAACAGTAGCTAGAATAAAGGCAAATGCCATGGATTTAATGAAGGCATAGGCCACATGAAAGGAATTGAAATCCATGCGCAGTCCTTCGATGAAATCACCTGAGGTGGTGAGTCAAACTAGTACGCCAGCAGTCCATCCTCCAAAAATCCCAATGTACATAGCAATGGAAATTAAAAAAGGATACATCATGAGCGCAATAATTTTGGGAAATATCAGATAATTCAATGCGTTTATGCCCATCACTTCCAAAGCGTCTATTTGTTCGGTTACCCTCATTGAACCAATGCTCGAGGTGATGTAGGACCCGATTTTTCCCGCCATGATAATCGAGGTGAACGTAGGGGCAAATTCAAGAATCACCGATTGCCTCGCGGCAAATCCGATCATGGTTTTAGGAATCAGCGGACTTTCTAGATTAAGCGCTGTTTGTATAGTGACTACGGCTCCGATGAAGAAAGAAATAAAGAGCACCATTCCGAGTGAGCCGACAATCAAGTCATCAATCTCTTTATTGATCAGCGATTTCATGATGCGCCATTTTGTAGGTTTTTTAAATACCTCTTTTAGCATGATGAAATAAAGTCCGATAGCTTCGATGTGTTTCATAGTCAACCCTGATGGGTAAAAATACAAAACTTAACCATGATTTGACTTCAAACACAGGCTAAACTCCTGATAGATTTGGTATTTTTGAACAAACAATGGATCATCATGTACGCAAAGAATTGCCTTAGATTTACCGCCCTTTATTTTTTTCTTTTCGTTTCTTCATTAATGTTCGCTCAGAAGGCGACGGAAAGCGAGGCCATGAAAGCACCCACAAAATTAGTCGTTGGTGTCGTGGTGGATCAAATGAGGTACGATTACCTGACCCGTTTTTGGGATCAGTATTCAGAGGGAGGATTTAAACGGCTGGTACACGGAGGTTTTGTCGCCAAGAACCACCATTTTAATTATGCGCCTACATCTACAGGTCCGGGTCACGCTTCCGTGTACACAGGAACTACTCCAGCGACGCACGGGATTATCGGCAATGATTTTTTTGATATAGCTTCTGGAAGCATGGTCTACTGTGCCGGTGATGATCAATACGCATCGGTAGGTGTGTCCAGCGATGAAGGTAAAATGTCGCCGCACCGCCTATTGACCAGTACCATGACCGATCAATTAAGACTTCACTATAAAAACAAAGCCAAAGTGATTTCCATTTCTGTGAAAGACCGAGGAGCGGTACTTCCTGGAGGACATATGGCCAATGCGGCTTATTGGTTTGTCGGTGGTGAACAAGGGCTTTGGGTGACGTCTACTTATTACATGGATGCCTTGCCCAAGTGGGTGTCTGACTTCAACGCCCAACAGAGCATCGCTCAATACAAGAAACCTTGGAATCTGTTGTACAACGAGAAGAAGTATGACCTTTCTGTGGCCGATGACAACCTATATGAAGGCCCATTCAAGGGGGAACAGAAACCGGTTTTCCCCCATGATTTACCTGCCCTATGGAATCAAAACGGAGGTTATGGTATTTTGCGCGCCACCCCGTATGGCAATAGTATGTTGACGGATTTTGCCCTGGAAGCCCTAAAACAAGAAGATCTAGGTCAAGATAAGACCCCTGATTTTTTAGCGATCAGTTATTCTTCGACCGATTATGTGGGCCACCAATTTGGTGTGGATTCCAAGGAAGTTCAAGATACTTATTTGCGTCTTGACTTAGAAATTGCCCGGCTGCTCAAAGCGTTGGACCGTCAAGTGGGTACGGGTCAATACACTTTATTTTTAACCGCTGATCACGCGGCTATTCCTGTACCTGCCTATTTACAGGATCAGAAAATCCCAGCCGGTTATGTGGAGGCCAATGCCATAAAGCAAGGCATTGATCAGTTTGTTCAGGATCGATTTGGCGCTGGTTTGGTGTCCAATATCTCTAACAATCAAGTTTTCTTAGATCGCAAAGCCATCCAGGGTTTAGGCTTAGACTTGGATGAGGTTCAAGCCGCCCTTGCTGATTATTTACAAGAGCGGACAGATATTGCTCACGCGTATACAGCGCGTACTTTGAAATCTACCCAGTTTGTCTCTGGAATTCCGTCCATTTTGCAGATGGGATACAACAAAGACAGGTCTGGCGATGTTTTGTTTGTCTATAAACCTGGATTCATCAGTTATTCAAAAACAGGATCTACCCATGGGTCGCCTGAAATTTATGACACACATGCGCCCTTATTGCTTTATGGGGCAGGGGTACAACCAGGTGCAACCGCAGAGCGCACACAGATTACGGATATTGCTCCCACCATTTCTGTTTTGTTGGGGATCGCCTTTCCCAATGGAACCACTGGTCAGCCTATTTCAAAAGCTTTAAAGTTTTAAGGATTCCTCGCATTCGGTAACGTCGAATAAATTGAGCTTGCTCAGGAGTAACCACACGAGCTAGTTTTCTTTGGCTCGCTTGGTAATAACCCGAAAGGTGTTCCCAAAAGGTGAAGAAATTTCCCTGTTTAGCAGCCAGTTTAGCGCTGGCAAATAAAACAATACCCCAGTTATAGCCTATAAGGTACATAGCTTGACCCTGCATTCCCTTGGCTTTTTTGTGGTACGCAGCCCCAATAGGTCTTCTGTGTTTGACGTGAAGTGATTCAAAACTTTGGGTTTCAAAACCGTAGAATTTGGCCAATAGCTCGTCTACGGTATCCCACCCCATGGAGATTTTCAATCCCCCAATAGCTGAAAAACAATCCTTGCTGTATGTTTTAAATGAACCTCGGACATGATCTGCATGCATGGGGTGAAATCGCTTCCAGGCACCATGTTTATCTTGTTCGTACGCAATTCCTCCAGCAATACCCAATTTTGGATTTTTTTCAAATGCCTCAGACAACACCGCAAAATAGTCAGGTGGTATCACGGTATCAGCATCTAGTTTTACGATCAGTTCCCAGGGGTGTTGAAGTTGCTTAAATCCTTGGTAAAAACACTGAACTACTTTTCCTCCAGGTAGGTGTTCAACAGCCTTCTGCTCTGTTTCAGTCAAGCGTATCCAGGCATATTTTTCAGTCCATGGTTTGACTACTGCTGCCGTATGGTCTGTGGACTGATCATTGACGACAATGACCTCTTTGGGTACATGGGTTTGTCGGGTAATACTTTCCAGACAATCGCTGATCATTTCAGCTTCGTTGTGCGCTGGTATGATTATGGAATACACCATATCAGGGATTCAATTCAGTGTTGCGCACGACATATACCCAGTAATAGCGAGGCGTAAACAGCCTAAGCAATGGTCGTATACCCACTTTTTTTACGGGGTGCGTACCGTACAGTCGATCCACGATGGTCCAACCTGATTTTTCTAACAACCAATCAAATTGCCAGTCTTCGAATTCGTGGTAATGACGGTCCCATGGATCTGTCTTTGATCGATACGCTGCAGAAAACCAAAGTCTGAGCGGAATACTCGCCATTAAAGTGTTCGACTGAATATCTCGCAAGGCGCCCATAGGATTGATCAGATGCTCTAGGATTTCAAAACCAGTGACGGCGTCAAATCCTGTCTGGTGTGCCTCAGCGGGGTTGAGATCCAAGTCTTGTCCAGAGGTGTTCTGCACCTGGTATCCCAGGGCGCGCAGTCGCTGACTCAATGGATTGTCTACCCCTAAGTCCAATATTTTACAGGGAACAGGTAGGTGTTTGGCCATAAAGGCCTCTGTCATACTATAGCGTTTGTGAGGGTATACGCGGTACATCAGAATCTGTAGGCAAACGCATTGATGTTCATGCCCGCTCCCACACTGGCAAACAAATATACCTTGCCTTTTTCAAGCTCATGTCCTGGGAGTTGACCTTTGTTGACCATATCAAACAAAGTAGGCACAGTAGCCACGGAACTATTGCCAAAGGATTGGATATTCATCGGCATGATCCCTTCAGGCATAGCAAGTCCGTATAATTTGTAGAATCTTTTTACGATGGCTTCGTCCATTTTCTCATTGGCCTGGTGGATGAAAATTTTGTGCACTTGGTCAATGGAAACACCCGTTTTTTCGACTCATTTTTGTAAGGCC
>Ga0102877_1000926_pt1 | contig 9523 bp, 11 predicted proteins | sample Colrivmeta1548B3_FD_78186 | JGI IMG/M metagenome (GOLD analysis project Ga0102877, IMG submission 78186) | Estuarine microbial communities from the Columbia River estuary - metaG 1548B-3 | ecosystem: Environmental > Aquatic > Marine > Intertidal zone > Estuary | place: USA: Columbia River Estuary...
CAGTTTCTAAGTAATGACGGCCAATTTCCCGAACCAATCTCGTAATCTGCGTCATTGGGTCCGGAATCGTTGGATTAGAGTTCTTCAAGCTTTCGACATCGTAGGTCGTGAGTAGCGTTTGAGCTTCAGATTCGATATCATTTTGCAGCCTAAGTCGCCGCGAAAGTGCTGCCCTTTCAGGATGACTGAGCTTGAGTGTGCCACCGGCTGTAAGTTGAGCCACCAGAGACCCCGACAAACTAAAGTTACCGCAGCTATCACAATAGTAACCTAAGGCATCACCATTGACAGCAACCGTTTCGACTCCCTCTCCATCAGGACTCATACATACGGGGCAAAGGCGCACTCGAACTATCACTTTCTACCCAACAGCCTCCATAAACTCTCGCCACTCACCCTTGCTCATGCCCGACGTCTCTTGCGTGACTTCTTCACCCTTGAGCATCTTGCGCACGCATTCCAAAGCCTTGCCAGACAAGTTCGCCCCACCCATGCGGTAGTCCTCGAAGGCTCCGTATGCAGCAGGGACCCAGTCGGCGACGACTTTGCAGATTGCGTCCGCATAGACCCGAATTTCGTATTGCGCGTGGCTGTCTGCACGTAGGCGCAGGAAGTGGAAGAGGTTGTGCAGGTCCACTTTCCAGTACCATTGTGTGTAGATGTTTGCGGGCAGGTTCATGCGGGCGAGTTCGCGGGCGAGGCCTTGTTTCTGGTTCCCGTCTGCGTCGGTTTCCCCAATCATTTCAGCGTAGTGGTCGTAGGTGCGTGCGGCGTCGCCTTTGAGAATTTCGAGGACCCGTGCGGCTTCATCGCCTGTTAACGCTTCACCCCTACCTTGGTTATTGATCACAGATTGTGCGGCCAAATGGGAGGCTTCGGGGATGTAGAATTCACGGTCGAGAATTGAGTAGCGTGCGGAGTATTCGTTGACGTTTGCGGTGCGGTGGCGGATCCACTGGCGGGCCACAAAGACGGGCAGTTTCACGTGCAGTTTGATTTCGCACATCTCGAAAGGGGTGGAGTGCCAGTGACGCATGAGGTAGCGGATGAGCCCCTCGTCGTTTTGAACGGATTTGGTGCCTTTGCCGTAGGAGACGCGGGCCGCTTGGCAAATGGCCTCGTCGTTGCCCATGTAGTCGACGACGCGGATGAAACCGTGGTCGAGGACTTCGTGTGCTTTGTAGAGGTGATCTTCCATGCCAGGTGCTACGGCACGCAGGGTTGGTTGTGGGTTGGCGCGCAATGCGTCGATTTCGGCCAGTTGGTCGGGTGTCAGCGGCATTGTGCGCTCCTTCGGGTATGAGTCGTGGGCTACTATATATTGTAGGACGCTTTGAGCCACCACTAGATGCGCGGATGTGTGAGAAACTCAATACAGGTGCTAGAAATACGTGCGGTTGGGGGGTTCGTCATTGACTCCTATGGGCGCTAACCAGGTGATTGCGCAACTCTTTGAAAATCTACAGGCTGCTTTGATCATGTTCCGACTACTTGCCACGATATCCGCAATTGCAACGCTCAGTGCGTGTAGTTCACCACAACCATTTGATTGGGCCACGGAAAACGGCACGGATGAGACTTTGGAAACGATTGATCCGACCGACCCGAACATCACTGTAGACAGCAAGTTTGCTTATGATCGCGCGCGCGGATTGACGATGAATAGCGTTGAGTATGACTCTGAGAACGATGAGCTGATCATCAACAACCTGCCTTTCGATGGACCATCAGGTCGTTACGATCGCTTCGGGAACGTTGGTGCAGCGGGCGCCTATGAGAGCCGCCAGACGCAGTATACGGGGCGGGTGAAGCACTATGCTGTTTTCTTGCGGTCCGAACATATTGAAGCAGCAGCAGCGGGTGCCGACTGGGTTGAATTCGGATATGGCGGCGCAAATATCACGCGCGACAGCTTTAGCGCCCCGATTGACGGCGAATACGTCTATTTTGGCGACTACGCGGGCGTGCGGACATTCTCGGACCGATCGGGCCTCGAACTTGTATCGGGAGACGTCAGTATCCTGCTTGACGTCAACGATTTTGACCCTGTTGATGGCATCCAAGGTGCGATTGTTGGCACTATCTATAACCGCAGTATTTCGGGGCTCGTCGGCAGTGCCAATGCAAGCCTACAAAACGTCGGTTTGGTGCTTGTGGAATTCACCACCGATGATGGGACGTTCAATGGCGGGGGTTCTGTAACCTCTTTGGCGAATGGCACTGACGGTGGATCAGGGAGTTTTGATGGCTTTCTCGCAGGACCGAATAGCACGGATATCGGCGCGAATATCGTGATGGAGGGCCCCGCCTATAGCCAGAACGTAGCTTTTGATGTTGTGACCTATCAAGTGACGGAAGAGGTGTTAAATCCGGTTACGGGTGACGTCGTTTCAACCTTTGTGACCTAGGGTACGGCCTCTGGTTTGACCAACGATGAACGTGGGGCAATTCAAGACTTGGTTGACAGCGGTCAAACGATCCCTTTCCAGTCATATAACCCGCTCGACATCCCGTCGAATGGCGTGATCACTGGTACTGCCATTGATTACCAACTTTTTTGTTTCGGGATTTGATGCGCGTGAAATTGGTGTGCTTGTCGCGGAGCAGCAATAAATGACACGCGGTGCAACGTCTGCATTGCGTCAAATAGGCTGCGCCGTTCTACTTATGGCTTTGACTGCAACCCAGAGCACCGCCCAGACAGAGCCTTCGCGGCTTTCCCTAGCAGATGCGCCGCAGGCCGTTGAAAACCTCATCGGCAGCGGCCAATTGACAGCCGCACGTGAAATTGCGTTGGCCGCTCTGCGTGCCGCCCCTGACAATCCGCGTTTCATGCTCTCGCTTGCACGCACTGAGACCCGCCTTGGGAATTACGCCTCTGCTATCGCTCTTGGTCGTAAGGCTTACCGGACAACCAACGATCCGCAGATAAAGTTTTATGCCGCACAGACCGTCGCCCAAGCCCATACAAGCGCTGGCAATTTAACACGCGCGCAGCTTTGGCTGCGCCGCGCCCGCCAATTTGCGCCCAATGCCGAAATTGCAGAGCGGGTTGCTCCAGACTTTGGCAAGCTGCGCGCGCAAAATTCGTGGTCTACGTCGCTTTCCTTTGGGATTACACCGACGAGCAATATCAACAACGGCAGCGCTAATTCAGAATTCGTGCTACCAGGTCTACCTTACATCTTAACAATTAGCGGCGATGGGCGGCCCTTATCAGGTATCCAGATTTCTGGCGGCGCAGATTTTCGTTACCGTGTGCTCACGTCCGAAAATTCGGCAACGTTTCTGACCGCCTCGGCCAATGCCCTGACCTATACGCTGAGCCAATCCGCTCGTGCGCAAGCGCCAAGTGCGAAGGGCAGTGATTATTCCTATGGGGTGCTTTCGTTTGGCGTATCCCATCGTCACATTTTGGCAAAAGGTGCGAACCCAACCGAGTTCGCCTTGCGTAATAGTCGGACGTGGTATGGCATGGATCCCTATTCACGCACTATCGATGGCAGTGTTACTCACATATGGAAATCGGGTGAAACCGACAGCTTGGCAGCGCGTGCCTTAGCCCAAAAAACCGTCTATTTCGGTGTTGAGCCTGTACGCCCCGAGGATGAACCGACTAAAACACGTATCCGTCAGTCGGCCTAGGTATTTCAGCCCATTGGACCCATGCTATGGCGGGTGGTGATAGCTATACTCTTGGTCTTACGCTCCGAGATAATCAGTCCAAGGCGCGCGATTCAGATTACAAATCGGTGGCTTACTCTGCGAACTACGATTTCGCAAAACCCGTTGCGGGTATGCGTTTTGGGTTTGGTGCCGATATCGAATCCCGCAACTTTGCCTCGTCGATTTACGCAGCGGGCCCGCGCGAGGACGTCTCCGTCGGTTTGGAAATGTCAGTTAACTTTTCAAATGTTGAATTTTACGGCTTTCAACCAATTGTCAAATTCGAGGCCCGCCGCAACGAAAGCTCGGTTGCTCTGTTTGACCGCAACTACGGTAACATAGCGTTTGATCTGCGCTCGTCGTTCTAAGGTGCGTTGAAGGCTCTGCTGACTGTGCTAGGCTAAGGCCAAGCAACAGGAGAAATTCATGAGTCTTACCTATCTTCACACTATGGTGCGCGTCAAAGATCTTGACGCGTCGATTGCGTTTTACGCCCTACTGGGCCTTGTCGAGACGCGCCGATTTGAGAATGAGGGCGGGCGTTTCACCCTTGTTTTCATGGCCCCACCAGATCAGCCCGACTGCCCTGTCGAGCTGACCTATAACTGGGATGGTGACGATGGATTGCCGTCTGATGGTCGTCACTTTGGCCATTTGGCCTATCGCACATCTGATATCTACGGGCTGTGTCAAAAGCTGATGGACAATGGTGTGTTGATCAATCGCCCGCCACGCGACGGGCATATGGCGTTTGTGCGTTCACCGGACAATATCTCGATTGAGTTGCTGCAAGAAGGCGACGATTTGCCGAAAGCGGAGCCATGGGCCAGCATGCCAAACACAGGTCACTGGTAAAACTAACCGCACTTGCGATTGGTCTTTGGGCAGCGCCTGCACAGGCCTGCCGACTGGCGTTGGTGCTTGCGATGGATGTCTCGTCCTCGGTGGATGCAGCCGAGGATCAGTTGCAGCGCGCAGGACTTGCCGCGGCGTTGATTGATCCCGATGTGCAGGCTGCGTTTTTTGTGAGCGCTGACCCTGTGGCGCTTCATGTGTTTGAATGGTCGGGGCGCTATAATCAGGCGACAGTGCAAGACTGGTTGCTGATCGAGGGCCCTGAGGATTTGCTGAATGCCGCGACGCAGATCGGCTTAAGTGACAGATCGCAAACTGAAAGTCCGACTGCCGTTGGCTATGCGCTTGGCCATGCCGCGACCCAGCTTGCGAAGGCCCCGCCCTGTGCGGCGCAAACCATTGATCTTGCAGGCGACGGAATTAATAATGAAGGGTTCGGCCCCGCCGAAGCCTATGCCGCCTTCCCTTTTGCGGGCGTGATTGTGAATGGATTGGTGGTCAAATCGGGGCCAGCAACCGAGCAAGCCGCGATCATAGCCTATTACCGCGACGAGGTGATCCGAGGCCCAGCCTCCTTTGTCGAAGTGGCGGACGGTTTTGAGGAATATGCTGCCGCGATGCGCCGTAAATTGCTGCGCGAATTGACCAGCCAGATGATGGGTGCGATCCCGCAGCCACGTGGATTTGCAGGATGAAATGGCTTGTATTGCTTTGCTGCTTGACTGCGGGGGCAAGTGAGGCTGCTTGCCGTCAGGCCTTGGTGCTTGGTTTGGATGTCTCGGGGTCGGTGGATAGTGTGGAGTATCAAATGCAACGCGACGGCGTTGCGGCGGCCCTGACCTCACCCGCTGTTACAGAAGTGCTGTTGAAATCAGGCGCTGCACCTGTGGATTTGGCGGTGTTTGAATGGAGCGGTCCTGCGCATCAGGTAATGATTCAGCCTTGGGTGACGATCACGGATGCGGCTGTTTTGCTGGAGGTGGCAAGGCGGATCAGGACCAACCCGCGAGTGACAGGCAGCCCGACCACGGCGATTGGATCCGCGATGGGGTTTGGGGTGGGCCTGTTGGACCAAAGGGCCAACTGTTGGAAACGCACACTTGATATTTCGGGCGACGGGCAAGCGAATACGGGACCGCGACCACAAGACGTGGCGGCGGTGCCTACGGATGTTGTCATCAATGGTTTGGTGATTGAGGTGGCAAATATCCAAGAGCTGTCGGCATATTTCGACGCTTATGTCATTCGCGGGTCAGGGGCATTTGTGGAGGTTGCACTGGGATTTGAGGATTATGCGGCGGCAATGGAGCGGAAGCTATTGCGGGAGTTGCAGTCCTTGGCGCTAAGTGCGGCGCCTGATGATCGGCCTTCTGCCAGATCATTGCAGTAGTCTAGGCACTAATAGATGTAGCGGATTTGTTCGGTCCAGTACCGTTCTACACGGCGCAGCGACATGGTGATATCGTCGATGCCTCTGTGATCTAGCACGCCTTTGGTCATCAACCCTGCGGCATGGGTTGCAAAGAGTTTCGAGACGACCTTGCGGACATCGCGCCCTTTTTGGGTGAGACTGACGCGTACGGAACGGCGGTCAATCTCGGAGCGGTTGTGGTGCATAAAGCCCATATCGACCAGCTTTTTCAAATTGTAGCTGACGTTGGACCCTTGATAATAGCCGCGCGTCTTAAGCTCGCCAGCCGTGACCTCGTTGTCGCCCACGTTAAAGAGCAAGAGCGCCTGCACGGCGCTAATCTCAAGCACGCCAACACGCTCAAACTCGTCCTTGATCACATCAAGTAAGAGCCTGTGCAGCCGTTCGACCAGCGTAAGGCTATCGAGGTAGCTTGTCATGAAGGCGGCGGCATGCGCGGTATTGCCCACCTCCTCCGGAATCTCGACGTCTGTATGAATACTCATGTTTTCTTCTCCAACTAAAACTACTTACTCAGTTCTGAAGGAAAACAACGAAAATTCAGTTAAACAATAAAATACTAACTATTGTTTTGTATTTTATTCAGGGCGCACAACACCTGTCGCCCCTGCTGCGATTTGGGTCACAAGGGCCAGATATTCGGGCGGTGTCGGGAATTGGCCTGCGATCCAGCCATAGATATCGTGGTCGTTTTCTTCGAGCAGTGCATCATAAAGCGTGAGCCCTGCCGCATCCATATCCGCAAGGTTACGGTCGGCAAAATCGGACAGGATCAGGTCCATCTCTTTGATCCCGCGCCGCATTGACCGCATCCGCAGCCGTTTGATCATCGTGTCGCGTGTCTCGGTCATGGTTGGGCTTTCAGGGCTGCGCGCAGTTGCTTTTCAAGTCGGCCGAGTTTGTCGGCTGATTGCACGATTTCGATCTGGAGCTTGCGGATTTCGGTCAGGATCAGATCGGCATTGCTTGGTCCTTCGTCTGAGGGCTCGTCAGGTCCGATACCAACGCCCGTCAAAAGCCAACGCAAGGACACGCCAAGCATGCCCGAAAGCATTTGTAGTCGGTTCGCGCGCGGCTCTTTAAGGTCATTTTCCCAAGCCTCCATTGTGCTCAGTTTGACACCGATTTGGTCTGCAAGGTCGGCTTGGCTGATGCCAGCAGCCTCGCGTGCACCTGCCAAACGGTCGCCAAATGTGGTTGCATCGGCGCTAAACCAATTGTTTTCGCTGTCCGTGCTCATAATTCTATCCTTCATGCTTGCGTCAAATACGCTGCCCACCCTATGACAGGTTTAGGATAAATTTACCACTGGATGCAGCACATGACTTTTCTCTCTGCGACACTCGACCGCGTCAAACCTTCGCCGACGATTGCGGTGACGACGAAAGCACAGGAACTTAAGGCGGCTGGCCGCGATGTGATTGGCCTTGGCGCGGGCGAGCCTGATTTCGACACGCCGCAGAACATCAAAGACGCCGCGATCGCCGCAATCAACGCGGGCAAGACAAAATATACGGCTGTTGACGGCATTCCCGAGCTGAAGAAAGCAATTTGCGCCAAGATGAAGCGCGACAATGGGCTGGACTATGTGCCTGCGCAGGTGACTGTCGGCACAGGCGGCAAGCAGGTTTTGTATAACGCCTTTATCGCGACCCTGAATGCGGGTGACGAGGTGATCATCCCAGCGCCCTATTGGGTGTCCTATCCTGACATGGTGCTGCTGGGTGGTGGTACGCCAGTGACGATTGAGGCGCAGTTGGAGGCGAATTTTAAGATTACTGCTGACCAGCTTGAGGCCGCCATTACGCCAAAAACAAAGTGGTTCTTGTTTAACTCGCCGTCGAACCCGACGGGTGCGGGCTATTCTTGGGATGAGTTGAAGGCGCTCACCGATGTGCTGCTGCGCCATCCGCATGTCTGGGTGATGACGGATGATATGTATGAGCATCTGGCATATGATGACTTCAAGTTCTGCACCCCTGCCCAAGTTGAGCCGAAATTGTATGACCGCACGTTGACCGTGAACGGTGTGTCAAAGGCCTATGCAATGACAGGCTGGCGGATTGGCTATGCCGCAGGCCCAATGGTGTTGATTGATGCGATCCGCAAGGTGCAGTCGCAGTCCACGTCGAACCCGTGTTCAGTGAGCCAATGGGCCGCTGTTGAGGCGCTGAACGGGACGCAGGATTTCCTTGCGCCGACCAACGCGTTGTTTGAAGGCCGTCGTGATTTGGTCGTCGGTCTGCTTAATCAGGCCAAGGGTGTTGTTTGCCCCAAGCCTGAGGGCGCGTTCTATGTGTACCCTTCGATTGCAGGCTGCATTGGCAAGACTTCGGCTGGCGGTGCTAAAATCGACAATGATGAGGCCTTTGCGTCCGCCTTGTTGGAAGAAACTGGCGTGGCCGTTGTGTTTGGGGCGGCATTTGGTCTTTCTCCAAACTTCCGCGTCAGCTACGCTACTTCAAATGCAGCATTAGAAGAGGCCTGCAATCGCATCATCGCGTTTTGTAACGGTTTGAAGTAAAAGAGTAATATGGCAGGCGATCTCCCAGACTATTATTTCCGTATTCGCGAGAATGGTGCGGCGGTGTTTCGGGTTGATACCGAGAACCGTCAGCGCCGTATCGAGATGGATCAGATCGCCCTTGTGAACGTCAACAAGGGTGAGGTGAAGCCGCATGGCGACACCGCACTGACCGATACGGATATCGCGGCCATTCAAGAGTGGCTGGACAAGCGGGTACGCCTGCTTGCCCAGCGCGACATCGACGATATTCACCGTGCAGTCGACTATATGAACATCACCACCCAATGGGTGCAGTCCAAAGCGTCAGAGGCGCAGTTGGAAGATGTGACCGATGCGCTGCTACTTGCTATGCATGACTTGCGCTCGGTTCTGGTCCGCAAAAAGGCGGATCGGATGATCAAAGCGCAGGAAGAAAAAGCCGCGCGCGAAGGTTAGGTAAGACATATTGACCTAACGGCAAATCCGTGTGTAAATCGCCCAACATTTGGGAGATGACACGATGGATTGGACCACTATTTTCGCAGAGCGCATGAGCCGTATGAAGGCCTCAGAAATCCGCGAATTGCTGAAGCTTTTGGACCAGCCCGATATCATCTCATTTGCAGGCGGTATCCCTGACCCTGCCCTGTTTCCGACGCAGGCCTTTCAGGCCGCTTTTGCCGATGCGCTCAGCGCGGGCAAGCAGGAACAGGCGTTGCAGTATTCGGTGTCTGAGGGTTATGCGCCGCTGCGCGCCTGGATCGCGGGTCAGATGGCAAAGATCGGTGTACCCTGTGATATCGACAACATTCTCATTACCTCGGGATCGCAGCAAGCACTTGATTACCTTGGGAAGTTGATGCTGTCGAAGAATGACACGGCATTGGTTGGCTGGCCGACATACCTTGGCGCATTGGGTGCATTCAACGCCTATCAGCCGCAATATGACCGGCTGGTGGCCCACGGCAACCGCTCTGCTGCGGATTACGCGGAAGCGGCTGAGGCTGCTGGTGGACGTGTGAAATTTGCCTATGCTTCGGTGGATTTTGCGAACCCGACGGGCG
>Ga0102877_1000940_pt1 | contig 9451 bp, 7 predicted proteins | sample Colrivmeta1548B3_FD_78186 | JGI IMG/M metagenome (GOLD analysis project Ga0102877, IMG submission 78186) | Estuarine microbial communities from the Columbia River estuary - metaG 1548B-3 | ecosystem: Environmental > Aquatic > Marine > Intertidal zone > Estuary | place: USA: Columbia River Estuary...
CCTGTTTTGTTTAGGTTTCCGCTACCTGTGATACTGCCTGTAACTGTTATCGTAGGTGCACCTGTGGTGCGATATTGCAAAGTAGCTCCAGCGTTTATTATAAAATTATTTGGCAAAGTTACATTGTTTGGTGTAATAATTTGCGATGCTGTCTGAGCCGTAAACGATCCAGTTCCAAAAGCATTGCCAGACGAATATGTTATCGTCCCACCCGCAGATATTGTTCCGCCAGAATAAGTATTGTTGCCTCCGATAGTTATGGCGTGTGAACCGCTTTTATAAACCTGTCCTGACCCACTAATAACTCCATTGAGCGTGACGATTGATGAAATTATAAGTTGTCCTTGATTAAGTATTGTTGGCCCAGTATAGTTAGCTCCTCCTGTTAATGTTAAACCTCCAATTCCATTTTTTACAAGACCAATTGTGCCGCCAATTGCATGCGAAATAGTTGTCGCGGAGTAGCACATGAATTGACGAAATGTTGCTGATGTGCTGATTATAGCACTAACCACACTTGTACGTACTCTGGCTGAAAGTGATTGTGTGAGCGTCATCCGACAATTATATAAAGGGTATTTACAGCAGGAGTTATTGCATTATAACCCGCTTGTGTAATTTGCATCATATTAGTTAGCGATGTAGCTCCACCTATACCTGTTATGTTAGAAGTGACAAAACCTGACCAATTAGCGGAATTACTTTGAACTGTTGTAAAGGCAGAATTAGCTTTGTTAGCAACATCAGTTAACCCATTAATCTTAGATTGATCAATAGCGGCATTAGCCGCAACATCAGTATTAACCAATAAAGAAGCAGGACTCTGATAAACACCATTAATAACTTTTAATAAACCAGAACCACCCACACTTGGAAAAGTAGTATGAACATGAGTTGGAGTTGTTCCACCAAAGTAAATTGTAACGTTTTTATTATTTTGTGTTCCTTTGGCTCTTAATTCAATATATATTCGGTCTGTTGTTAAGAGAGTTGTTTGTGGAAATACAACGGAAGCAATATATTGAGCAGTCGCAACAGGATCATAAATATAAATGTCACCAGAAGATGCGAGTAATGTTGGAACATTTGAACCATCGTATTTGTACACATCCAACTTTAAAATCATTTGATTTGTTACAGTTGATGTAGCATCTGCCCAAATATTAAAATCCCACAAACCAGCAGGAATTACTGTTGTATTTGGACTTGCTGTCAAAGAAACAAATCCGCAAATTAAGTCATAAGTTGTAGTTGAAACGTTGTTTAGTGTATAAGAGGAAGCTCCAACGATACCTGTTATTCCAAGTTCTTTTGGTGTATTTGGAGTAGCGGAAAGATTTGTTGTTGGGGTTTGAGCTTCATTTGCAAAGTTTAAATAATAAACTAAACCACCACCACCAGAACCTCCATTTGGTATTGCTCCAGGTGTCCATGCTGTTCCGTTCCATTGTAATGTTTGTCCATTATTTGGATTCTGTACCGAAATTGGTGATCCTTGAATAGCTACTACTGTTGCACTTACAGAACCATTAGAAGTGTTTGCTGTTATATCACCATTAAATGTTGGAAGTCTTGCAGCATCAAGAGTACCGCTAGTAATATACGAAGCATCTATGGACGCACTATTTGCATTATAGGATGTATATACACTATTCCAATTAGCTGAATTTGATCTTACAAGAGTAGTAGCTACAGTATCTCCCGCAACTCCACCTATCCATGATGCGGATTGATTTAATACCGTTGTATATGTAGATTCCCAATTAGCTGTTAATGCTCTTACTTCAGTATCAGGAGCTACAGCAGCAGCTAAATTTGTTAAACCACTACCATCTCCATAAAATGATCCTTGAGAACTTATGTTATTAACATATGTAAAGTTAGATTCATTAGAGATTAAGTTTGAGCCAATTGCAAAACTATTTTGATGCTCAATTAAATTATTACTTCCACCTAAAATAGCAGAATAATCTCCAGCTGCTGAAATTTTATTTTTATATCCACTACCAATAAAAGAAAAATCACCATCAATATCATTATCTTCGCCATTTACTACTGAAGATCCCCCACCAGATATATCGTTATTATATCCACCTAAAACTGAAGCAAATACTTGAGTAACTGTATTTCCTCCGTATTGGGTATTAACAGAACTTAAGGTTTGATTTAAAATGTATGGTTGATGTTCTGAATTTAAAAAAGAAACAATCGATGATATTCCCGGTGTATCTGTTTTTGCGGTAAAAATTATTCCATCTGCACTGTTTACAGCAATTTCTCCTAATTGTAAATCAGAAATGTCTGGTTTAACACCAGATAGCATATTTCTTTTAAGTAAAATTAAATTAGGATTTACATACGACATATTTTATTTTTTAAACTGTTTAATTTTTGGTATATTTATGTTTTTTTCTGTATTTTCAACTTTTATATTTACTATCGTTTCAAGGATAGTGTCTTTTTTGTTGTTTTTAAATAACGATTTGTATAAAGTTTCCTTTATTTTTGAAAACATATTTGTTATTTTTTTTAAAAGCATAAAAATACTTATAACAAAAAAACATTTTTTAAATTTATAATTTATTAAAAAAAACTCTAGAATGGGATTGGACCATTCTAGAGTTTATATTTTTAGTCTGTTACAAGTTTCTTAGAATGAACCACCATCAAGGATGAAGTTACCCAAGTAATTTGTTCCATTACCGAGAAGATCTCCAGTAGTAATGTTTACATTACTACAAGTTAAATCAATATCGTTAGCTCCACCGTTGGCATTAATAACGATCTTTTGACCATTATCTGTAGCAATTGTATAAGAAGCGTTTGCATTAACAGTTGTAATGCCATCTAAACCATAAGTTGTTTCAGAGGCGTCTACATGATTAACAACCTTTACGTTCGAACCTTCGATTTCTACGTGTGTACCAGTAGTGTTAAGTACAAAGTCAGTCGATTGAACTTGTAATTTATCAACGACTATAACGTTATCGTTAAATGTAGCTAATCCATCAATGTTTAATGTACCAGCAGCAGAAACGCTAGAAGCGAATGTTGCGGCATTAGTTACATATAATGTTGAATCAAAATTAACAGATCCAACAGTAGATAAATAACCAGTAAATGTACCATTACGAGCATAGAAGTCTTCTGTAGCAGAAATTGAACCGACAACTGTTAATTCTTCATTTGGGGTTTCAGTGTTGATACCAACTAATCCGTCTTCGACATATAGTGTAGTGTCTGCACCACCACCAGAAACTTCAAAGTTACCACCAGCATAGATAGTTCCACTAGCAGAAATATTACCATTAACTGTTAATCTTTCGTTTGGTGTAGCAGTATTAATACCAACATTACCACCATCTTTGATGATTAATGCAGTATCTAAATTATCACCATCATAAAAGGCGGCGATATCGGCTGCACCGGTTTGTGTAACCATCAAGGCTGGACCAGAACCAGTATTTGTGATACTGAAAGCACTAGCAGCAGTTATGGTTGTTTCGAGTACTGTACTATTACCTAAAACAGTAAAGTCACCTTGAACCGTTAAATTACCAGAAGCATTAATATTTCTAAATGATGCGTCTAAATCATTAGTAATAACTTCAGTACCATTAACTTTATATGCACTAGCATTTACGAATTTTGTAACGCTAACAGTTTCTAAGAAATTAGCAGTATCGAAAAAAGTTTTAACACCAGAAACATCTTGAGCATCTGTACGATTAACAAAATCACCAGTGGTTGTTACTGGTATGTAGTTATCATCAACATATTGTTTATTTGCTGCATGATCTGCTGCACTTGGGTAGGCAACATTAGTAAGAACATTATTACCAAAATCAATTAATGAATCAGGTGAAACTGTAATTGAAGATAATGTGGTAGTTCCTAAAAGGGTTTTGTTACCAGATATTGTTTGATCTCCATTAAGACTAACAAATGCACCGGAACCAGCTATTGCTAATGTTCCGAATTCTCCACCATAGTAGAGTGTGTTGTTTTTTTCGCTGAATGCGAGTTCACCACCAGATAAAGATGGTATTGATGTATTTGGGCTAGAGCCCAAACGACGTTTGATTAAGATTGTATTTATTTGTGACATAATAAGGATTAAACTGCATTAATACTTATATTAAATAAATAACAAATTTAATTTTTTTTTTAATACGTATTAAAAAAATCCAGCATCAACTACGCCTCTGTCAATATACTCATAAACATCTTGCCAATGACCAGTAGGTGCAACTTGCAATGTATCCATTTCTTGTGCGGTTTCAATCCATTTAGCTGTTAGTGGTTGAACATAATTATCCATTTCATCTGCGGTTTCTTGCCATTTAGCAGTTAGAGGTAGAATATATGAATTTATATTATTAAGTAGTTGATAATAAGCATTTAAATTCACTGAATTATCATCAAAGTCTATAGAATCGTTTCTTATAGTATCGTCTACTGCAAAAGGAGATATTTCCCAATCACCTTTCAAATATGTTTTTTTAATTCCTGTTGGAAATTCTACATTTAAATCATATCGATATTCTCCTGGAGGTATATCAACTATTTGAGGAGGTATAGACAAAACCCCTTGTGTTGGTGATGTTATCAAAATTGTTCCAACTTCTGATGAAAATTCAAAAAAAACAGGAGATGCTAAATGTAATATAGATTTTACTTTTATAATAACTATACAATCCGTTAAATCTACAGGAACACCACTAGATTTAATAGTTATGCTATTTACTCCTAACCAAGTATCTCCACTAGTATGTATTGAAAAATCATAATTCATATATTTTTATATTATGCTTCCGCAGGAGCCGATTTTGCTTCTGGTGCTGTTGGTGTTTCTGGTGCTTCCCCTGTTGCTTCTGGTGATGCTCCTGCTTCTGGTGATGCTCCTGCTTCTGGTGCTTCTTCTGCACCTCCACCACCTCCACCACCGAATTCTGGAATTGAAGATCCTGAGAAGCCTCCACCACCTCCACCAGATCCTTGCATCTCGGTAGCAGCACTAGTCGCAGCCTCTAATTGTTCTCTCCAGTTAGGACCACTTCCTTCGATTTGAGCAAGTTCCCATTTAAGGGCAGCTTCCTTTTTAAGCCATTCCATGTTTTCTCCAATTTTAGAATCGGAATATTCAAGATAATGACGTTGAGCAAAAATATTAGATATTCCATCATTCTGACTCATATCAGAATAATTTTTAAGTTTTAATTCTAATAATTGCTGTTGACGAATAGCAAAGAAACTAGCAGGAGGATTGAAATTTAAATCAAAATCATATTCATGTAGTTTAAATTCTCTCCACCATCCTCTTAATTTTAAATGTGTTATAAAAGAATTTTTAAGACCTTCTGCGATTTGATTTTGTATTCTAACTATTAATTTTGCAAATCTTAGTTCTTCTCTTAATATTTCAGCACCATCTCTAAAAGATTCATTTGGATTTAAACGACTAAGAGGAACACCAAGACTTTTGTATAATTTATTTACAAAATACATCAAATCATCCAACTGTCCTAAGTTTTGACCACCAGCCATTAATTCAACATCAGATCCAACCTCACCATTTCTTTTTGCAAACCAATAACTATCCAACATGGATTGTGGATTATAAGTGTTTCCTGCACCACTAGTATCTGCATTAGAATTATAAGTCTGTTTGCTCCAATATTGTTGCATCAATTGTTTGAGATATGATTCTGCTTTAGCAGGAGGCATATTTCCAACATCGATTTTAAATTTAAGACGTTCAGGTGCTCTTACCATTCTATATATGATAATAGAGTCTTCTAATAATGATAATTGTTTGTATGATCTTCTACAATTTTCTATAAATGGAATTCTAATTGTTTGATCATCGTTCCACATACTATTGTGGATATAAGTTACTTGATTTCCTTGAAGAGTTACAATCTGTTGTTGCAAAGAATTCATAGGACTTATATTGCTTTGCATCTGAGAAAGGGGAGATGATGGATTTTGTGTTAAATTTATAGGTTTTTGAAAAACAAAGTTTTCAATAACATTGTTTTGAATACTATCATAAACAGGATTTATTAATTCTCCGGGTATGCTTAAAACGCCAATGATTCCTCTTTCTTTATTTTCTTCGTGGACAACATTTTCAAAAAATACTTCACCTTCTACTAACAATCTCCTAGCATACATCCATCCCTTATGTTCTAAATCAAATATGCTTATAAATTTTGAAAATTCTTTTGATAATTCGTTTTTTTCTTCATCGTTTTTGCTACAATTCAATGTAAAGTTTAAATTTATAACTTTATCATTTTCGTCTTTTACTATAACTTCATCACAAATTTCGTTGAGAGCATCAGATATTTCAGAATATGAAGACATTCTTCTATATTCTGATAAACGACGAATTTTATCACTATCTATATTTGCATATATATATTTGTGATAAGCATGATCAGAAACAAAACTACCGGGATTATAATACTCAGAATCACGCATATGCGGTCCTGTTATAACCGATTGTTGCATGATTTTTAACTCTTGTCTTTTTGCTAGACGATCAAATAATTCATACTTGTCGTTACTAACATCTGTTGTGATTGCACCAGCAACATATGGGAGTTTTTGTAGTATTTGAGAAACAAAACTAGAATTTGAGTTTTGAGAACTAGTATTTGATTGTTTAAATTCTGGCATGATATTATAATATATTTAGTAATATATTATCTTTTATCAAACACTAATTGTCAACTATTATTTTAGGTTATATATAAACTATATACAACTGATTTAAGTGTTAAGTGTTTCCACTTCCAACATTATCTATTACGGTAACTCCTGTAGTAGAAGTTCCTGCGTATGCAACCAATTTTAAGGTTCCAGCATTAGTTCCCGATTCCCATCTAAGAACTCCCAAATCTACTCCAGGATTTAATGATAATGCTGATGATGATTTTAAAAATTTAACTGGTTGTTCTACATCTGCTTCTAAAGACAAAGAGTTTCCATATACACTACCAGAAGCACTTATGTTTCCAAAAACTGTTAGAGCTTCACTATTAAAATAATCACCACTAACAGATAAATTTGTTGATATAACTCCTCCGCTTAACGGTAAATAATTACTCTGTAGGATTGTATGTGTTACATATGATGCACTATTTGATTGTACATTGGTATATGTGTCAGTCCAATTTGTTGGAGTATATGTTAAAATTGTACTATAAGCAGAATCCCAATCTGTAGAATTTGTATTAACGGTGTTATACGTAGTTTCCCAGTTTGATGTTAGTGATCTAACTTCGGTATCGATTGAGTTATCAATAACCCATGATGCAGATTCTGTTAAAACTGTTGTATAAGTAGAATCCCAATTGCTCGATGTGTCTTTAACTGAACTATAAACAGAATCCCAGTTGCCAGAGGTATTAACTACTGAACTATAAACAGAATCCCAGTTGCCAGAGGTATTAACTACTGAACTATAAACAGAATCCCAATTTTCAGAAACAATTAAAGAACTTATAGTTTGTACTAAACTAATAAAATTTACTTTAATCTCTTTTGATGCATCATCTTTATAACCAACAAGAAAATCTCCTAATAAAATAGGAGATCTAGTTTCAAAATTAGCAAATGTTTTTGTTGTCATTCTTTTTGTATATTTATATTTATAATATTAAATTATATTTCTGTTATAATTTCATCTTCGAATGTTAATAAAAGTTCACCAAGTAAAGAATATAGAAACTTTTCTTTAGTGTTTTGTGTATTTGCTGGAATAGTTAACAAATCAATTACTTCAGAATTAGCATAATCTAACGTAAAATATGGAAGAAATCCATTAACTTCTGAAATTTTATGAACGTCTCCATCTGCAATATTCAAACTAACTATACCAAGCGTATTCTTAGAATTTCTAAGAATAAATGATATGTTAAATGTTTTTGTGTCTTTATTATAAGTTAATTTAGGATTCTCCATTGTAAACGCAAGTTCGTTCCAATCCACATTAGAACTGAATCCTATTTTTATATTATTTATTAATTCTTTTTTAATTGTTCCATAATGACAATCAAATGAATTGAATGTCAAAATAAATTCAAAATAGTTAGGATTTGATGGTCTATTAAAATCATCATAATAATACAAATCTGTAAAATAAATTTTATTTAAACTTTCATCAAACCAATAATCTACTTTTGTAGATTTTGTAACATTTAATAAATTTAGTTTATTAAATGGTTGTATAACACCTAAATCATCTTTATAAATTTTTTCAAAAATATAACCATATTGAGTTTCTACAAAAATAGTATCATAAACAACATCATATGTTATTATTCTATTTGAAGTTAGTTCATTGTAAAATGAAGAATTTATGTTTATATATTTGGCATATACATTAGTCAATGCATCACTTCCAGAAACGATATTTCCTTCAGAATCTTTTAACCAAAGTTCTCCTATATATTGTTTATTATAATATTCACTCATATTGAGTTATAACATAAATTAAAAATAATTAATCTATACATTAATTATTCTAAAAGGTATGCTCCGTTATTACTTGCAATTGCAACGGCAACGAATTTACCATTACCATATGCTACCGAACTCCAAGCAGAATTAGATGGTAATAATGCAGTATTCCATGTTATACCATTAGTACTATATATTGATGCATCATCAACACCAACAGCAATGAAGCGAGTTCCTCCGTATACTATAGAAGTCCATTCAAGTGCATATGGTAATATATCAATAGTCCATGATATACCATTGGTACTGTATGCGAATTTATTCGTAATAGCATCGGGAAAGGCAACAAATTTACCATTTCCATATGCTATTTTAGAGTACAAGCTATCATTATTAGGTAATGCACCTATACTCCAAGAAACACCATCAGTACTATATGCTGTTGAATTAATACCTCCAATAGCAACAAATCTAGTTCCACTGTATGCTATTGAATTGTATCCTATCCCATCTGGCATTGTAAAAGCAGTCCAAGTGACACCATCATCGGTACTATATACTGCTTCATCGGTAAACGTTGAAATCGCAACAAATTTTCCACCACCATATGTTATTGAAGTCATAACATTAGAAAGTGATGCTGGTAATGCAGAAACAGTCCATGATATACCATCAGTACTATATGCTGCTTGATTCGAATCATAGGAAATAGCAACAAATTTATTATTTCCAAATGCTACTGAAGCCCAAACACTACCAACGGGTAATGTGCTGCTACTCCATGTTACACCATCAGTACTATTTAATACTTTATTCGAATCATAGGAAACAGCAACAAATTTATTATTTCCAAATGCTACTGATGTCCATGCAGAAGACTCTATTAAATTACTAGAACTCCACATTTCATAAGTAGGTGTAGCTGTTGATGTAGCTGTTGGTGTAGCTGTAGGCGTAACTGTTGGTGTAGCTGTTGGTGTAG
>Ga0102877_1000975_pt1 | contig 9305 bp, 18 predicted proteins | sample Colrivmeta1548B3_FD_78186 | JGI IMG/M metagenome (GOLD analysis project Ga0102877, IMG submission 78186) | Estuarine microbial communities from the Columbia River estuary - metaG 1548B-3 | ecosystem: Environmental > Aquatic > Marine > Intertidal zone > Estuary | place: USA: Columbia River Estuary...
CGGAATAAGGCCCAAAAGAGATTCCTTAGGGGGGTTGGCGGGTGTGCCGACGCTGATACGATTGAACGCTTTCATATGTAAACGAGGGTCAATCATATGTTATGAGCGTATATGACTGGGGTTAAACGTCACGCGCATCTTATCTCGCTTGGAGTTGCAATGAGGGAACAAGCCGTGGGCGTCGGAGTTGACGGACAACTGGATGGCACGAGCGCGCTTGCGCATGGCCTCATGACTCTTGCCATACATGCGTGCGATCATACGCGACGACAGACAGCCGGGAAGACTGAGCGCCCACCTGATCAGCTCGACATGCCGGCGGAAGTAGAAGTTGTCCGACATGGCCAGCGCGTCGATAAAGGCCTTGAGCATCACGGCCACGAGATCGCGGGAGATGAAGGCGTCGACCTCGACGTGCTCATCCGTGCCGGTGTTCATCCAGGCGGTGTGTTCGTCCTTCACCTTGAAGACGTGCCGAGACTGAACCATCTCGCGGTAAGGCAGCACGCCGGAGTTGCGCATCTTCTCCTGCACCTTCTTGGGCTGAGAGAAGAACCATGCGTCGAAAGACCGTGCCTCTTCCGCCGGAGCGGTCAGGTCATTCAGTCGGGCCTTGGTCATTCATCTCGGACGGTGCTGAAGGTTTTGACGGGGGCAATGTGCAAAGGTTGGCCCAGGTGTTTGACCTCGGGATGTATTCGATGAGTCCTAACAGGCGGAGGCGTCTGACCAGGGAGTCGCGTCTCATGCGCCGCTTCTTGCCCTTGCGGTGGTAGGGGAACATCAGGAGGTGCTCGTCGAGCTGCGCGGGTGTCAGGGTGGGCGGCCATGTGCGGACGGTCTCGAGGATGACGGTGTTGACGTCCTGACGGATCTCGGAGGCCCGGGCGGTGGCCTTAGCCTGGGTGGCCAGCATCAGGTCACGCTTGTTCTTCCAGAGCCAGCGTCGACGAGCGGTCAGTTCGCGGCGGATGCGCAGTAGGTTCAGTTGAGCCGGGGATAGGGGACGGCGTGGGCTCATCTCGGGTAGGTGCGGCTTAATTTATTTAATACGCCCCCGTGCGCCAGCAGAGGGGGTAGCGTTATTAAATACTCCCCCTGTGGGAGACGGACTTGCATACCCTAGCGACGAGGTCATGATTAGGGGAAGGAAGGGGGGATTTAGGGGTCTGGGGGTGTCCTACCCCTTACATGGACTGAAGACGCCCCAGAGGGCCCTTAGCGGGGCGGGAATCGGTACGCTGGGGGGCAGGGTCGGCGGTGGCCGTGGGGGCGTGTTCCCAGCGGAGGACGCCCTCCTCTTGGGAGTGCTGTAGGTAGATGAACCCGGACTTCGAGCGGTTGCCGTCCAGATCGGTCAGGCCGCAACGGGAGGCGCGCTTGGAGAAGCCGAACTTGTACCGGGCGGGCTCGCCCTTAGTGCGGTAGAGGAAGCCCGCGTCACGGGCGAAGTTAGTCCACTCAGCTGAGCCGGCGCCGAGGTAGGCAAGTTGGGAGGGGGTCATGCTGTCCAGGTCGTCGGCCGACTTGGGCTTGGTCGTGTGGTGCATGTAGATCATGGCGGCCTTCGTGCGCTTGAGGACTGGGTCGACTTGCGTGCGCAGCCAGTCGGTGGTCAGGGACTGGTCAGCGATGTCGAACCCTGCGTAGGCGAGAAGAGGATCCACCCAGACCACCTCTGCCCGGTGCTTGATGATTAGGCTCTCGAGGAAGGCGGGGAAGGCCGTGCCCATGTGCTTAGTGTCGCGTACGATGGCGATGTTCTCCTTGAGCCGTGCGCGTTCGGTGTCGGTCATCTTGCACGTCGCGCCCTGCCAGGCTTCCGCGATGTCGCCCCCGTCGTTCTCGGCCTGAAGGATAAGCGTCCGCAGGGGGCGCACGGGGGCTAGGCCGAAGACGGACTGGCCCAGGGCCCATGACGTCGCGATCTGCATCATCAGGGACGACTTGCCCGTGCCGGAGAAGCCGACGATGCTGACCGCGTAGCCTTCGCAGAGCCATCGGCGGGCCTTGCCGACGAGCACTGTCTTGTCTTCGAGCGGGTCGAAGTTGTCGAGGGCGTCTAGGTCGAACCATTCGCCGGTGTCCTTCTCGCGCTTCGAGGCCTTGCGGGTCTCAGCTAGTCGGGCATAGTGCTCGAGGAGGACGTCGGGGTCGGTTGCGTTCGCGACGATCTCGGAGGCCTTGCGCAGCAGGGAGGCCTTGGCGATGAGGTCGACATGTTCCTGACGGTAGGCCGATGAGCCCGAGTCGCTGACCAGGAGCGAGACGGTGGCCGCGTCGATGGGGGAGCCGAACTCTCGGAGCTTCTGGGTGACGGTCAGTTCGTCGGCGGTGATGCCGTCGACGGCGAGGGACAGGGCGGCCGAGTAGATGTCGGCGTGGGCGGGCTCGAAGAAGTCCGAGGGCTTGAGGTCGGGAGGAAGAGGGAGGCCGTCACGGAGGAGGACGCCGATGAGATGGCGTTCCGCGGCGACGTTGTTCGGCGGGATCATGAGAAGAGAGGAGGGGAGGGATGGGGGCGTGGATGCCCTGCGTCAAATGTTTTAACGGCAGACCCGGTCAAGGTCTGACTGGCGGTAGTAAGATACGCACCGGGGGTTGCGGAGGATGCGGACAGGGATTGAGGTGCCGTCGATGCGGTATTGCACGCCGCGGACGGTGCGGTCGTGCTTGCGTGCGTACTCGAAGAGGGTGACCCATCCCTTGGGGGCCTTGAACTTGCCGGCGGCCTCAGCTGCGGCCTGTGCCTCGGGCCAGGTCTTGCACTTGGGTGACAGGCGATAGATGAATCGACCTCGGCTGGTGGTCTTCCGTTCCGCGAGGCCGGCCTTGACGATGCGGGCGATTGGCAGGGCGACTCCTGCCCGTGTCCGATAACCTAGGAGGCGGGTGACCTCGACGGTCTTGACCCAGCCTTCGGGGGATGGGTCGGCGTTGTTCGGCTGCGCGGTTGGCTGAGTGCGCATCAGCAGGGCGGCGTACTCCTTGGGCTTCATCAGATCAGGTCGTAAGCCGTCGAGCAGATGAACTTGCCTTGGAAACGGTGGGCCGTCCAGACTTTGCAGTCGCCGGTCTTTTCGTCGATGACCCCATGGAGCCACCCGTTTACCCACTTTGTCGTGGCTAGGCGCCGCAGGGCGTAGTCGGCTTTGTTAATGTCCATGCAGCACATGGCCGAGACGCCGACGATCGCGGCCTCGAGGTGCTCAATCGTGCAAAGGGAGAAGTCGTGGGTGTGCCCGTGAATGACGACGTCCCCAGGGCGGCCAAGGGTGCGGGCGGTCTCGCGGGTAGCGGCCACGCCAGCTTTGAATCCGTGCGTGCCGGTGAGTTTGCCGACGCGGAAGCGGTTGACCCCTTCGGCCGTCTTGCCCTTCACGGCGTAACGGTGGAACTCCTTACAACCGATTTCGGCCAGGGTGTCGGTATAAGACTGTACGGCCCGCATGGCGTTGTCGCGGCGGTCACCGTTGCGGGACAGCATCTGCTCTTCGGCGCGGATGTCGTGATTGCCCTGCATGAAGATCGTCGGCTTAAGCACCTTGCGCAGGAAGTAATTCCCGTGCTTCAGGTCGTCGGTAATGCCTTCCTCTTGCTCGTCAGGGGTGGCGCCGCGTCTCCAGGCGCCGAAGTCGAAGCAGTCGCCCGTATGGATGCGGAGCTGGGGTCGCCAGCGGCCGATGAACGAGGCCAGCGCGTCTTGAGTCTCTCCGTCCACTAATTGGCCGTGATTGTCTCCAGCTGCTACCCATCGGATTATGCTCATTGGTTTAGGTGGGGGATGGGCTGGCCTTTGTCGTAGGCTGCGAGCATCTCGTCGCGGTGACGGCGGGCGGTGTCTAGGTCTTTGCCCAGGTTGTGGACGATGTTCGTCTTCCGCCGGCGGATGCGCAGCCACCAGCAGTCGCCGAGTTTCTGGAGATGGTGGTTGGGGTTGTCGGCCTTGATGTAGGCAGGCTTATCGTTCCGCCCGGTGCGGGTGTACTTCGGACAGGCCAGCAGGAAGGCGATGCGCTCGTCGGTCAGGCCTGATCGTCTGGCCCAGGCTATGCGCTCATCCATGCTCAGGTCGTCATTCATGACTAGAGCCTCCATGTCTTCGCAATATAGCGGCCCTCCTGCATGATCGTGTTCCGCGAGTTAGGGGCGAAGGTCAGCTCGAGGTCGAAGGCGTGCTTCTCGCGGATTTCGAGGATGCTGTCCATCTCCTCCTGGTTGGCGGGGCCGACGCCGGCGGTGGCGACGTAGATCGTGCGCACCTTCCAGCCTAGGTCGTGGAGCACGCCCTGGCACACGGCGACCTCGTTAGCATACCTAAGATCACTGCAGACCACAGTCTCGGGGGCGACCTCATCCGGGCCCATCTGGATGGGGCAGAAGTTAGCGAGGTTCTTCGCGAAGATGTCGACGTCAAGGGAGCGGGCGAGACGTCCGCCGGCTACGAGGAAGTCCCGATGTAGGGTCTTAAATCGGTCGTCGTGAAAGTTGCCCTCTAGGTTGAGGGACATGAGGAAGTCATTCCCCGCGTCCTTCAGGTAGTCGGCGAAGTTGACCTTGCGGGACGGACGGGTCGACCATTCAAGGATGCCCGAGGCGAGAGTGTCCTTCCCCGCCCTTGCGAAGCCGGAGATCAGGACAAGGGTCGGGGCGGACATGGTGGTCATGCGCTGGCTTGTGCCTTGCGCTGGGCTTTTGCGATTCGTGACGCGATGCGGGTCTGTCGCCCGGAGAGGCCGAGACGACGACGCACGCGGCGGAGGTTAAGGTCAGGCGCCTTGAGCAGCGCCTCGACCAGGGCCTCGCGGATCTTGGCGAGGTTGTTCATCAGTAGGGAACGTCTTCGGGGTTCGGGAGGTCGTTGACGACAGGCTTCTGACTGCCCTTGGGGTAGGTCAGCTTGTACTTGTATTGAGGCTTGCCGTTGTACTCGCCGGAGGGCTCGGCCTCGACGCCGAGGAGGCACGTTTTGCCACAGGCCGGGGTGATGTACTCCATGAACTCGGCGGGGGTGGCATCTAGGCGCAGCTCCTGAGTGAACGTCCCGCTAAACTTACCGACGAGCATGGCGAGAGGCTTGCCCCACTTCGAGGAGAAGGACTTGCTCAGGCAGTTGCCCTGGTCGTCGAGAAAGAAGAGGCGGCAGGAGACGGTGCCGTCTTCCCACGCCCTAATCTTGTCGAAGGCGGGCTTGATAAGTTTGAGTTTATAGGTGCCCGCAGTCTCGATAGACTTCAGGGGCGGGCGGTCTTGGTTCGGTGTGGTCATGAGTTAGGCGAAGTTGATGGGGGCGGCGGTGGTCGTGGACTTGACGTCGATGACTTGGATTTCCTCCGGGTAGGCAGGCCAGACGCCGGACTCGGTGCAGGCCTTGTAAAGGGTCACGGCTTTCTCGAAGTCGGCGACGGCCCAGGACATGAGGTCGGGGCCGATCTCGCAGACGGCAGTGGCGAATGGCGGCTCCTTCTCGACGAAGAGGAAACGGAAGCCGAGGGGGCGGCGCCCGGTGGCGAGCTCGTAGACGAGTCGGTACCAGTAGGCCTGAAGGTTGTAGCGGTAGTTGCGGATGCTCTTGAGCATGCCCGCAGCTGACGCGTCGTCGGTGGTCTTGATGTCCCAGAGGTAGTCGCCGGCCACGCCGTCGATAGCGGCCTTCAGAGGCACGCCGTTATAGTCGACCTGGTACATTACCTCGGTCGCGTCGAAGACGACACCCTGGGCCTTTAGCGCAAGGCGGGCGTGGGAGGCGACGAGATGGCCGACGGCGGACTCTTCCGCGTCGAGGATGGTCTTGCCGGCGTTAGCCGTGGCGAAAGCAGCCCAGTCCTCTTTTCCCTGCTTAGTCCGTTTATCACAGTCCGGGGCGGTGGCGTAGAGGTCGTCGAGGGTGTGCGGCTCGAGGATCGCGGAGTGAACGAAGGTGCCGAATCGGAGGGCCTTCGTCTCTTCCTGAGGCATTCGGATGTAGGCCTGGTAATGGGCCGGGGAATTGCCGACGAGGACTTTCGCGGCGGACTGGTTAAGCGCCGGGAAGGCGCGGTATTCTTTGCGGTCGTGGATTTGGGGCATATGTGTGCGGGTTTGGTGGAAAGGGTCAGAGGGCGGCGTCGTCGTCGTTCGGGCCGTGCTCTTCGACGTGCGCCGAAAGGAGGTTGCACAGGTCGATGGCGCTGTCGGCGGCGAGGGCGATGCGGTCGAGCTGATTGCGGAGGACGCGCTCGTGGGCGATGACGGCCTTGATGCGGTCATAGACGGGTTTGACGTGATAGGCCTCCTCGATGTTGTCGGCGTCCAGGCGCTCGAGTTCGGCTGCGGCCTCGTTGATGGAGATCTGGAGTTGCATCAGGTCTTCGTTGGCGATGCGAAGAGCGTCTTCATGTGTCGGACGGAGGGTGGCGACTTCGCCGGCTAACTGGTTGAGGATGTTCCTCAGGTATTCGCGGTTGGTCATTTGGTAAAGGTAAGTTCTTTAAGCTCCCCGGTCGGAGCGAGCGTAAAGAATCGGACGTTAGATCGGGACAGGGACGGGTAGGTCTTCCTCTTCCATGCGTTCAGGTCGGTCAGGAAATCGGCGTGTTTGCGGGCGGTCATCTCGACGTACGGGAAACCGTCCAGGAAGAGGAGCAGGGCGTACTGCTTCGGGACGGTCGTCGCGATCTTCTCGATGCCCTTGGGGATGTCAGCCATGGTTACGGGCCTCCTGCCATTCCTCGATGGCGTCGATGAGTTCGTCGGCGTGGATGCGCTGCGCGTGGCGGACGCAGTACCAGAGCTGGTCGCCGGCCTCGCGCATGCCTTCCAGGCGTTCCTCGAGCTGCTTGATTCGAGCGTTGGCGGCCATCAGTTCGTTTTGGGCGTGGGCGTGGGCGATGGCGTTATGCAGGAAGGCCATCGGGTCGAGGGGGTTGGGGTCGCTCATTTGGTCAGGGGGCGGGGGGTGGGGGAGAAGGCAGGGGCGACGTTAGAAATGGCCGCAGAACGCAAGCCAGAGGCCGAGGAAGCATCGTCATCCACGTCGACACTAATGCCGCATGCCGTGCTGATTGACATACGTCGCGCATAAGTAATCAATCCGCCGACCTGTTGAGCGGTCAGGCCCTCGGCCTTCATTAGCAGGGTGCCGAAGTCGAACCGCTCGCCGGAGACGTGCAGGAAGGCGGTCGAGACGCCGACCTTGCCCTCCTGGCTGACGAGCGTCTGGATCAGGGCGAGGTCGTGGTCGAGGAGGACGGGCTTCACGGCGTCGAGCAGCGCGTCGAGGGAGACGTACTTGGCGGTGAAATTGGCCTTCACGATCTTGTTGGCCTTCACGTTGTCGAGGGCCGCGAGGGCGGCGACTAGTGAGGCGGTGGCGGACTGGGTTTTGGGCGTGGTGCTCATGTGGGAAGAGTTACTTATTTCCGACGGTGGCAGGGTCGGCGCCGGCGATGATGGCCTTGATGGCCTCAAGCGTGAATTGACGCGTGCGGCCGTCGATGCGGAGGTTGTAGTTGTCGCCGGAGGGGCGGACGGTGGGCGTGAGGAGGCGGGCGACCTTGTTATCCGGGAGTAGGATGTACTGCGTGCCAGGGATAAGCCTGATCTCAGCGTGAGGGGAGAGGGTGTTCTTTTTCATAATGGGAAAGGATTAATTAATGACGCCGCGGATGGCGGAGTCGTAGATGAGCAAGGCGTCGGCCGTCCAATCGTAGACGTCGGTCTGGGGGAAGAGCTCTTTCGCCCTAGCCTTCAAATGTCGCTTCCAACCGGAGCCGTGATCGGCCTTCTTGCCGACGGGGTGGGTCTTCTGCCATGCCTTCGGGTCGATGCGGCGGACTTGCCAGCCCATCGCGATTGAGGCGCCGTAGATGAGGCCGACGTTAAACTGTAGTTTGGCGATGGATGCGCCGGGAATCTTCGGGCCGTAGCCGGCGACGGACGGCGTCTCGAGGAACAGGGCCACGGACTTGGCCTTGCAGGAGAGCTCGGCCATCAGTTCGCAGATCTCGACATCAGAGCCGGGCATCTTCCGCGTCTCGATGCCGAAGCCGTCGACCGACCATACGAAAGCGCCGTTGGCACCGGGGTCGACAGCGATGACCATGTGAGACATGGTCGAAACTTTCAACGCGTCGAAACCTTTTGCGAGCGGAATAAATTAGCCACGCGGAAGGCGTAATCGTTCGCCCGGAAGTCTCGGCTGCGGGCCTCCGACCAGCCGACGTTCCAGACCAGGGCGAGTTGTTCGGGGGTCGGGTCGGTCATGCCGACGCGGTGGAAGTTCGCCCTGATCCAGCGGAGGTGAGAGGCGGCCACCATATCCTGCGCCGTAGCGTCGCGCCACTTAGACCAGGGGAAGGCGTAGTGGCCCTCGGCCTTGAGGCGGGCGGAGGCGTCGTCCCAAGCGGCCTTGCCGACCTGATACATGCCACGCTCACCGGCCTTGCCGATGGCCTTGCGGTTGTGGCCGGACTCGACCTCGGCGACGGCCTCGAGGAAGGCGGCGTCGGTCTTGGCTTGGGCGTTGAGCCCGAGGAGCAGCAGGGCGACGACGGAGAAGCGCAGGTTTAGGGTCATAGTCTTTTCATTAAGGCTTTTGAATACACTGAGTATGTCCTGTTGCTGCTGACTTGTATGGTAAGTTTAACCCTGCCATGAAATGGCTTTTTACTACGCAATTTATACTCTTTCCTCTTTCTCTTTAACTGCCTTTTAAGATTAGAAATCTTCTTAGTAAGGCCTTTGATGGTTCTTTTTCTTTTTTCGAGAAGAGCGTAAGCCTCTCTGAATAGAACCCATGTTCCATCTAAATCAGGAACCGCTATTCCGTTAATAAGGTTACGTCGGTTCATACGCGTCTCGGGACTTGTGATCCGGCGACTTCGAAGCCGTCGAGCTCATATGAGTACTGGATGCCGACCCAGCCACCGGCGGCGGCGTAAGCCTGGAGCGATACCTTCGTGGCGCCGTCTTCGTGAAGGGCCTCGTGATAGTGGTGCAGGAGTTTCTTCATGCGGCCTGAGGCGATGGCCGTCTTGTTGGAGCAGATGTCCCCGGTCAGGATGCGCTCGTTGATTTCGTAGACCTCGGACAGCAGGGCGACCATGCCGTCGAGGTGTTTAAAGGCGCTCACGACTGGGCTCCTTTCTTGCGGAGGGCTTCATTCTCTTCGAGGACGCGCAGCCACTTGGCCTCGAAGTCCCGGGCTTCGATGACGTGATAATGACTGACATGGGTGATGCGTTCGACCTTGGCCCGGAGGTTCGCGATCTCCTCGGACTGGTCAGAGATGATGTGAGACTGAAGCCCAAGTGCATCGTCCATCA
>Ga0102877_1000979_pt1 | contig 9290 bp, 8 predicted proteins | sample Colrivmeta1548B3_FD_78186 | JGI IMG/M metagenome (GOLD analysis project Ga0102877, IMG submission 78186) | Estuarine microbial communities from the Columbia River estuary - metaG 1548B-3 | ecosystem: Environmental > Aquatic > Marine > Intertidal zone > Estuary | place: USA: Columbia River Estuary...
GTTGGTTTATTTGCAGATGGTTCCCATCGAAGGGAACACTGTACAGCATTTACTTGTACATGTCCATCTGTGATTTAGAAGACTCCCCCACTGGGAGAGTGGGGGGAACATCTTCTGAGTTTTTTGCGAAACACCATTGGTGTCAGTCTTAGAATACTATCCTAAGAGGGGCATTTATTAGAATTGAGGAATCTCTTCAATTAATACTGTACGAGATAAATCTTCGATAAATACATCACAACGATCTTTCATCCAGATCTCATATCCAGGGAATTTGTTCGCAGAACTCATACCTTGAGACTTAGCAAAGCCTAAGTGGTGACGAGTACCATCGATATAACCCCAAGTCATAGAAGGAGCACCCTTCATACGTACTTCACGAATATTGTTGATCATAGAACCATCAGACATTGGAGATACATCAAACACCATAAATACTGGAGTTGACTTCTTGTTTTGTCCAAATTCTAAGTTTGTTTGAGGTAAGTCTAATTCTTTCAAGTGAATTAATTCAACACGACCAGTCTCACGAGTTACCATTGCATCGAATGCAAAGTTGTAAGTGATATGTTGACCTTCACCTTGCATGTATCTGTTACCAGAATCAGCCATGAAAGTAAGACCAGAATTCAAAGCATCTGTTTTTAAAGCTTGTTGGAATACGTCAAAGCCAGCTTCATTAGTGTACATTTTAACACGTCTGTCTTTAACATCCACACGTCTGTAGAATAAGTCACCAAATACAGAACGAATCAAGTTAGCTGTAAACTCACCACGATTGTATTGTACTAAGTTACCATTGTTACGCATTCTGTGATATACACCAGCAGAAGTACGCTTTAATTCTTGCTTAGAACCATTAGTCTTCACAGTTCCAGGACGAGCCCAGATCATACGCTTAACTTTTAATTCTAACATAGACTTACGCATCCAGAACTCAATAAATGGTTCCCACTTAACATCATTACGAGTTAAAGGTAATTGGTTACGTCTTTGAGGAGCATATACTAAGATGTCTAAAGGTTTGCCAGAAGCATCTCTCATCATCTTGTCATCAGCCCACTCAGTGATTTTGTGCTCATAACCATATGCAGAACCTAAAGATTCAAACATTGTGATTTGCTCACCTAAACGAGGAAGACCTAATAAGTCTTGATCGAACTCACCAATAGCAGCATCAACTAACTCTAATTCCACACCCACTTGCAAGAAGATAGGGCTTACGAAATCAACAGTTGGGTTGTCACTTACTAAATTGAAAGTGTATAAGTATCCAACGTTCCAAGGAACTGGATCTTTTACTACGTAGAAACGTGGACCATATTGACGTGTACCTACAGAGATAATTGCGTTCTTAGAAAATTCATTAGTGTCAATGATTAATTGAAACTCTTGACCATCGATACCAGGCTTGGATAACTCCAAAGTGCTAGTAGGAACGTCAATGATTTTTGGGAACTTGTAAGGTACTTGTACCTGCCATTTCCAAGCATCACTATTATTGTCGATATAGTAAGGTGTGCTCTTGTTAATCATGTCCAAGAAGTCATTACTATAAAGAGAACTCTGAGTATACAAGCTGATGATTTTCTTATCATAATCAGCAGGCTCAGTTGAGTGAAAGCTCTCTAGATGGTTTGAGTCAGTCAATTTACCTACTGCACGCTTGTCCATAGAAGCTACTCTAGCATAGGTAAAACCAGTTAAACCTGGGATTGTTTGAATTGCCATTTGTTATCCTTTTTTAATTTTTGTTATATAAATTGTTTATTGAAACCAAGAAGTGGATTGTGTAACTGGTTTAGATTTCACTGAACTCTTCTGGGCTTGTCTGGCAACTTCACCAAATAATTCATTAGACTTTTTGGTGATACCTGTCTTTTGAATAGTAGATAATGTAGGATCTTTCTCCATTATCTTCATGATCAACGCAAGCTTTACTTTGGTTGCATGATTCTCAGGACGTTTCAGCTCCAGAATTGTACGATCAAAATCAGTGAGAGTCTCACCTGAATTTGTTTTGTACTTGTCTGTTACTAGGAAATCTTGTAGTTCACCAGCTAATTTAGGGTTAATTGGTATGCCATCAAATTCTTTAGCTTTAATCTTCTCTTGTAAAACATTGTTTACATTCTGTAAGTATTGTTGCTTGATGGCTTGTTGCTGTTGTAATTGGACCTCTTTTTGTTGCTCCATTTGTTGAAGCTTTTGGCCTTCTTTCTTTATTAGAACCTTATGATGTTTAGCAGCAACACTTTCTAAATCACCATAGTTTTTTAATCTTTCTACTTCTGTTATAACATCTTCAGGCTCAAATCCTTGATCAGTCAAAGCTTGTTTAATAACAGCCACTTGATTGTTCTCTTGAGTTAAGTCCATTTCAGCAAAAGATTGTATTTGGCTAAATGCACCAAAGTAATCTTTAGGATCAACTCCTTTTACAAATATGGCATCAAATGCTTTTTGATAATCTTCTCCAAACTGTCCAATGAAATTATCTACAATTTCAATAGCTCCTTTTTTCTTTTCTGCTTGGAAGCGTTCTAAGAATGCTTCAGGAGTATCTATTGCAGTTTCTTCTTCTTCGTCCTCTTTAGAGAAAACACCTAGTTTGAAAAGGTCATTTGATAATGCAGTGAATTGACTCGTAGGAGCTTCTTCACCTTCTTCATTATCATCCTTACTATCTTCTTGATTATCAGCAGATTGCGTAGCTTTTTTAGCTGGTGCAGTTGCTGGTTCATCATCTTCACTTTCTTCATCATCTTCACCATACAAGAAATCTTGAATCCCTTTAACAGGTTCGTCTTTCTTATCTTCTGCAGGATCTGCAGGATCTGGGATAGCGTGTTGCTTAGAAGTAGTTTTCTTTGTTGGAGCAGGAGCAGGTTCATCTTTGATGTCATGAATGTCATCAGGATTAGATGTAGCACTTTCAGGAGACATTAAATCATTTAATAACTCTTGGTTGCCCATACCCATGTCCATAGTATCTTGAATACTAAAGTTGCCTATCTGAGGCATATCTAGATTTTCAGCCATATGTAGTTGTATTTATTTGGTTTTCAATGTAAAAGTATATCAAGTTAAATTAACAGCAAAGAGACAAGGCTCCATATAGGCTATTATTCAATATAATATAGCATTAATATTTTTTACTCTAATCTAATTTGTTAGTAAAATTGTCATTTATAAGCCTATAGCTTCTTATTGGAGCAAGATCTGTAAGCGTAACTTGTTGAACTTCAACTCCCCACTTGCGTGCTTCCACCCTAACTTTCTTTGTCAAAATATTATCAAGTTCAGAATCTGTACACTCTTCTAAGGTCATGGACATAATAATATTTTTTATAATGCTTTGAGACATGTCTGACAGAGCATCCTGTGCATCATAGACTTCTAGTAAGAATATCTTAACATCTGCTATCTTATATTTGACAAGTCCTTTGACTACAATATTTTGCTTATCCTTTGTATATAAAGATTGAGCATCAAGACTAAGTGTTGTTACCACTACGTGTTGATCAATCACCTCATCAAAGAAAGGAATCTTAAAGTGTATACCTGGTAGTAACACTTGATTAAACTTTCCAAATCTAAGGAGTACAGCTTGTTCGTAGTCTCTGATAATGATGAATGGTAGAATGTGATTCCACCATTCAATCAATACCTCAATCAGTTTATCAAACATTATTTAGGTTTTTTAGTAGCTCTTCCTTTAGCGTTTTCTTTAGCAACAGCTAAGTCATTTGCTTGGTTATCTCGTGCCACTTGTAGTTTCTCTTTCTCTAATTGTAACTTCTCAGCAGCAAGTCTATTCTTAGTCATATTATCTTGCATCTTCATTTGATAATCTCTTGAAGCACTTTCTTTTTGTAATCCTATCTTTTCAATTTCTAGAACATCAGGAGAGCCAGATTTATCTACATCAGACAATGGACCTGCTTTAGATTCAGCTCCAATAAGAGCAATCTCTTTCTTATTGATTCTATCAAGCTCAGCTTGGTAGTTGTCATTAGCTATCTTATTATCAGCTTGTTGTTGAGCCAACTGAAGTTGAGCTTGAGCTTGTTGTTGCTGTTGTTCAAGTTCTTGTTGCTTTTGTTGCATTTGAGTATTTTGTAATTGCTCTTGTCTCTCCTTGAGTGTCTTAAATACCTTCTTCATTTGTCTCATGGAGTTAGTACTGTAAAGTTCAATTACATCATGTAAAGATCCACCATTTTGAAGAACTGCTTGAGACAATCCTCTAATTTCATCAAATGCTTTTCTATCTTCAGGTCTGTTAGTTAAATATACTTTTAAATCTCTGAATCTAAGATCTGTACCATTTACAGTTACAAAAGCAGATTCTCCTTGATTAGTAATATAAGATATAGTTGATTGTGGCTTCTTAGCTTCTACATATAAAGCTGCATCAATAACAGCTTGATATAACTGACCCATAATATATTCATGTGCTACAAACAAAGGTTCTGTCTGAGCATAAGATTGTGTAATTGCTGTATTGGTACCTGTAGCTGTTTCACTAGCAGATACAGATCCTAATCTTTGTTTAGACATACCAATTAATTCCCAACACTCATTCTTTATTTGTTGAGCTAGAGTATATCTTGCTTGGATCTCTGTAGTACGTGTAAGGTCAAGACTTGTAAATTGATTGAAGCTAGATGGACTCTTTAAGTTCTCAGGACTATCATCTACAAATACAACTCCTCTGTTACGTGCTTCCATTTCCCAGATATCTAATGCATCTTGAGCATCTCCATCCTTAGGAATAGGAATGTGTCTAATAGACATCAACTGCACTTTACCAACTTCCTTCTCAAGTAACTTATACAATTGGTTCATACAAACATTGTATATAACTTGGAAAGGTTTCATCATATCTACTAAACTCTTAGCTTCTGTATTCTTAACTTCAAATGTTTGACCTATGATAGGACAATAAGGTAATAACTTATAAGGTTTAACATGATAGATATCTGGACCAATCTTAATACCTTGGTACCATTGGTTAATCCATCCCCATTCTAATGATTCTTGTGTAGGGATAGTTCCTGATTTATAATTTTCATCTACAAGTAAAGATTGCTCATTACCCATCTCATCTGTGTAGATTACTTTACCTATCTTCTTTTTAGAAATCCAGTAAGCTCTTACCACTACATACTTGTAACCAAATGAAGATACGTTAGATGTAAGTCCCAAGAAGTCCTTAAGACCATCATTGTTCTCTTTCATTTCTGATTCAATAAGCATTCTAGTCTGTAAGACTAATGGGTCAAATGTATCATATTGGATAGAGTCATTACCTGGAACAGCGTTAGGATTACCTAAGTTAGATTCACGTACATTGATTAATCCATAGTCTTGTAATGAACTACGTAAGTGATCTATCTCATCTTTGGTTAAGTCAGGAATAGCTTCAATGATTTCAGATAATTCTAATACTTGTACAGTACCAGCAGCGTATGCTCCTTGTGCTCTACCAGTTGTATCAGATATCCACTTTCTATCTGGAGTAGTTAAGAACCAAGTGTTCTTAGGGTTAGCTACCTCAATATTAAATCCAAGTTTAGAGTTGTCCTCATAGACATGAAAGAACTCTCTAGCAGATATTAATAAGTCTCTAAATGAATCTTCTCCTTTTTCTTTAAGATTAAATTCAATCTTTTGAGCTGAAAGAATATGATTTGCCCACTTCTCTGCTACAGATGTATAGTTATCTATTTCATCTTTTACTTGTTCCATGGTCATTTGATCCAACTCCTCAGGATCAATTTCTTGACCTTGAGCCATAGCATTTTGTTCTATCTTTTGCTTTGCTTGATTGATTACATATTCGTTTAGTATCTGAGTTTTAAATTGTAACTCTTCAGCTTGACTATCATCATCAAATGCTTTTACTAGGAAAGCATCAGGTCGCTTTGATATCTCTCCTACTAATTCATTAATAGGAGTTGTCATTATAGAATAATGTTTTACATAAGCAGGAAGTTCAAGATCTGATGTAAGTACATCTGTAAAACTTCTAACTTCTGGTTCTACAAAGAAATCTTCTCTTCTTAAAATACCTTTAACAAGATCATAGTTTTTTACAAATGTATCTCTAGCTTTGACATACTCAGCATAAGCTTTGTTTGCAAAGTAGTCCATTGTATTTTTGATCCAGCTTTCATCCATCTTTTCCTTCTCAGTTTTAAACTGATCAGGAAAGATATTTAGATAAGCATATCTTATTGTTGCGTCTTTCGTGTACCTTATAATTGCCATTATGAAAACAATTTATTTCGTTTATATTTATTTTTTGATTGTCCAAACATGTTATTTCTAGAGTCAGTGAAGAGTATGTTTCCTCTCTTCTTCTTAAACATAGAAGCAACTCGTTCATCACCTGTTCCACCTATCTTACCCATAATTGGGTCCATCTTCAAAGCTTGTGCTATGGCTAACTCTGCAGCTATGATTCTATCAAAGTTACCTTGATCATTGTATTGAATAATCTCTTCAAGCAATACAGGATCAAATATCTTACTCACACCTAACACTTCTCTAATCACTTCACCTGCTTCATTCTTTTCCACAAAGATTGGAGCTTCCATATACTTCTTTAAACAAGTGTGAAGATAGTCAATTATCTTCTGACTTGAACGATGAATACCATAATCTCTTTTAACTGTAGTGTTAGGAACAATCTCTTTCAACCATTCAGGTTGTCTTTCTAAAAAGTGAGCATCTCCTTTAGCTTTCATATATTCAATAAAGGATATATCATCATTCTCACAAAGAGCTCTAGCATTATAATACTTTATAAGAAGTCTAGCTTGTTCTTCCCAAGTTTCTTTCTTATCAGGTCTTGCACAATACGAAGCTACGAACATATCTTGATATTTCTCACCACTAATTTCATGCATCCTCTTATATATGTATACAGATCCAAGCGAAGTTGAATATGCAGACTTACCTTGTCTATATGGATCGACTCCTGCTACATACAATCCATAAGGTGGATTATCTATAGGGAATTCATATATAACTACAGGTGCTTCTTTTAAGTCTGAGTTCTTTAGAGGGAAGTTAGAGATAGGTAGTTTATCTGTAAACTCATGCTCTATACCATTCTCTCCAGAAAATAATATAACTGGAGTTCCTGTTCTTTCTTGTTGTAACAACCTGGACTTCTGTCTCTTAGCACTCTCAATATCAAATATATTTGTGTCCTCGTTCAAGAAGATATCATCTACCTCTTGAGGATAGTACATCTTTTCTTTTAGATAGGCAATACGATCACCAGCTTTCTTAAGTCTTTCTAAATCTCTATTAGTAATTTCTGTAGCCTTATCTTCATTACTTACAAGCATTTTAACATTATGTAAGTCTGAACTAGCTGACTCATTTAAGTATGCTCCTAGTGTAGAATCCTCCTTTGCCTCCATTCTATATTTATGGGAGATAAACAACCCATGTATACGTTTGTCATCTTTAGCATTATTATATGTAAGGAAATTAAAGTTATCTACGTCAAACATTAAGCTTTTGGCATCCATGAATTTCTTCATGTCACCACCTGTACCAGTAAGAATGGGACTACATCCCCAACCATAGGGTGTAGTGAAACCAGGAATAGCTGCCTGTAAGCCTCGAAGGAAATTTCCTTTACCAATCTCATCTATAATTAATTTACGTGGTTTTGTACCTGCAATTGCCTCTTCATTATTACCTTCATCAAGGTTACGTATTAGAATGGAAGAGAATGGGATACGTTCACCAGACTTGGTCTTTATACCTAGAGTCACTTGGTTCTTCCAGTTGTCCTCAATTCTCTGCCACCTCCAATACTCAGGAATGAAATTCAATCCTTTGTCAATCTTATCAGTAATCAGTTTTATATCTGGGGCATTTAAGCCTGCTATGATATTCTGACTGTTTTCATCAAAGGTCGCACCCCATGCAATATAGGATGCTTCAAGAACAGACTTGGCAAAACGTCTAATACCTAGAATGACTAAGCCCCTCTTTTCTTGTTGAGCTCTGTCAATTTCGTTCGTCACAAGCCATTCATTATCTCTCAATAGGGGATTGGCATATTTCTGTGCAATCCTCCCATAACTATCTATTATATCTACTTCTGTATGCCATATATTAAGGTGCCAGTAAAGGAAAGGATTAATATAAGTTCCTCCCATCATAGCTCCATTTAAGCATAGCTCTCTGTGAAAGTCAAAGAATGGCTTACATTCCTGAGACTCTTTATCAGGAATACGCTTCTGATTTATAAACCAGTCTTTGTAGTCTATACTTTGTAGTTCCATTATTTTCTATTTGCTAAGAACTCAGCAGCAGCTCCTGACAACTCACCTTTACCTCTCACTTCCACCTTAGCTTCTTCCATGTTTCTTAGCTTATCTACCACCTCTATTAATGCTAGATAGTTTTTCATTGTCTCTTGGACAAATTTACCTTGAGCTTCAATAGATGCTATCACCATAGGTAATAGTCCTCCTTTTGCTGTAGGTTTCCACTCAATCCTATCTTTCAATTCATGCAGTGGGTTAGCATTCACATAAGCTTTCCATGAAACGAGTTGTGACTCAGCCCATTCAAGCTCTGTATTTACGTATGTAGTTTTTTTAATAGTTGCCATCTTCTTCTTCCTCCTCCTTAAGGATATTATCAAGGTCCATGCCTTCTTTAATTATTTTTTCAAGTTCAGAGTCATCTGTGTGTGGGACATCCATCTCAATCTCGCTCTTATATTTGCTTAGAGCAAAAGCAAGTTCTTTATCTGTTATACCCCAGATATCACCATAGTCTGAAAGAGCTGTAGCTAGATGTCTTCCAATATTATATGTTGGAAAATCATCATGTAGTTCTTGTAGTATATTAATGACTTCTGTATAGTGAGTCTTTTTACTCATTAGTTTTATATTAATTCATTTAAATCATCATCTGTTAGCTTTGAAGATATGATCTCTAAATCAACCTCTAGTTCTCCAAAGTTTTCTTTTCCATGTTCTGTCATATAGTCTCTTGTAAATGCTATACCCATTCTATCAAACTCAACCCCAGGAACTCCCACTATATCAACATAGTCTATACCTTTATTATATAAGTCAACAAGCGTATCAATTAGCCTGTCCAGTGCAATCCTCTCTATTTACACTTCCCTGCTCTCCATATATTGTTTGTATTAATTGATCTTCATCTTCCTTAGATGTCATTTCTGGTCCCCATTTGTCTATGGGACAGCTACAAGATAAACACTTAGTTTTGGCTGATAGGACACA
>Ga0102877_1001000_pt1 | contig 9171 bp, 10 predicted proteins | sample Colrivmeta1548B3_FD_78186 | JGI IMG/M metagenome (GOLD analysis project Ga0102877, IMG submission 78186) | Estuarine microbial communities from the Columbia River estuary - metaG 1548B-3 | ecosystem: Environmental > Aquatic > Marine > Intertidal zone > Estuary | place: USA: Columbia River Estuary...
AACTTCCTCACAAAATTTGCGTCAAAGGTCTACGTAATTCACCGCCGCGACAGCCTCAAGGCATCGAAGATCATGCAGCAGCGTGCCTTTGACAACGAGAAGATTGAATTTATCTGGAACAGCGCGATTGCCGAGCTAAAGGGCGAGGCAAAGCTTGAGGGCGTAGTTTTGGAGAACACCGAAACCGGTGAGAAGAAAGACCTTGCTCTAGATGGACTGTTCATCGCCATTGGAAATGATCCACGCGTTGATCTAGTTGAAAATCAGGTTGAGATTTCCGACGAGCGATTTATCAAAGTCGATGGAAGATCTTCGAAAACATCTTTGCCGGGTGTATTTGCAGCTGGTGATGTGATTGACCCGACCTACCGCCAAGCAATCACGGCAGCCGGTTCCGGCTGTGTGGCTGCACTCGACGCAGAACACTACCTGAGCTCAAAATAGGAGACAAAAATGGCAGCAATCGACGCAACCCAGGATTCATTTGACCAAGAGGTCTTGAAGTCCGACAAGCTCGTGATCGTTGACTTTTGGGCCGAGTGGTGTGGTCCGTGCCGAATGGTCGCGCCAGTTTTGGATGAAATAGCAACCGAAAACGCTTCTTCGCTGAAGGTTGTCAAGGTGAACGTGGACAACGAGGGTCAGCTCGCGATGAACTACAACGTGACATCGATTCCGCTGCTGGGCGTATTCAAGAACGGCGAACTAGTAAAGCAATTGGTTGGTGCCAGGCCCAAAGCAGCCATCATGGCTGAGATTGCAGACCTTCTTCCGGCCAGCTAGCCCTTTCCGAACTGGAATCAAGCCAGTAAACTTTGAGGCCAACGACCTGGAGTTTTTATGACTAAGACGCGTGCTGGCGGTGTAACCAACTTTGATGCTTGGAAGCATGCCTATGCCGCGCGCGCGGAAAACCTAGCCGTCTCTGAAGTCAGGGCATTGTTCTCAGTGGTCTCAAGACCCGAGGTTGTCTCTCTTGCCGGCGGCATGCCAGATGTTGCTGCGCTGGATGTAAACCTGATTGACAAGGCCTACGCCTCACTCATGGCCAACCGCCGCAACTATGCACTGCAATACGGAGGTGGACAGGGTGACCTGAGATTGCGTGAGCAAATTCAGGAAATCATGGCACTTGAGGGTATTCACGGCTCGGTGGACGACATAACGGTCACAACGGGCTCTCAGCACGCCCTAGAGCTGATTTCAGACCTTTTCCTAGACCAGGGTGACGTTGTGCTGGTTGAAGCCCCCAGTTACGTCGGTGCGGTTGGCATCTTCCGCCACAAAGAGGCCCAGATCGAGCATGTTTTCACTGACCACGACGGAATTTCTCCGGAAGCGCTCGAGGAAACAGCAGAGCGACTTTTGTCCGAGGGCAAAAGAATCAAGATTTTGTACCTGGTTCCAAACTTTGCCAACCCAAGCGGAGTGACCCTGACGGCAGAGCGAAGAATTCAAGTCCTGGAAATCTGTAAGCGCTACGGCATCCTGATTGTTGAAGACAATCCCTACGGCCAGCTTTATTTCGACCAGAAGCCCCCGAAAGCGATGCGCTCACTGGACGAGGAAAACATCGTCTATCTGGGCAGCTTTTCAAAGATCTTGTCTCCGGGACTGAGGGTTGGCTACGTGCTTGCTCCACCAGCAATCCGCGAGAAGCTGGTGCTTGCCAACGAATCCGCGATTTTATCTCCGGCCAGCTTCGCCCAGATGCTGGTTAGCGAGTATCTGAGTGTTGCCGACTGGCAGCAGCAGATCGAGAGCTTCCGACAGCTTTATAAAGCCAAGCGGGATGCGGCGATGCAGGCGGTTGAACAGTATTTGCCAAAAGTGGCAACAACTAGGCCAGCTGGCGGTTTTTTCCTCTGGCTTACCCTGCCTGAGGGCCTAAACAGCAAGGAAATGCTTCCCCTGGCGGTCACCGAGCTTGTTGCCTACACACCGGGAACCGCCTTCTACGGCGACGGCCGAGGTCAAGAAAACATTCGGGTGTGCTTCTCGCACCCAACTGCCGACAACGTGAAAGTTGGCATCGAGCGCCTCTCTAGAGTTGTGAACCAGCAGATTGAGCTGATTGAAACCTTTGGGAAAGTCGACTAATGGCAGACCTTAGGGTTCTAGTTCTCGCCGGCGGCATTTCTCACGAACGAGACGTTTCGTTGAAATCCGGAAGGCGAGTTGCTGATGCACTCACCGATGCTGGCATCTCCGCTGAAATAAGAGAGCCGGATGGGGATTTCATTGGTCACCTGATGGCAACTCGTCCGGACCTAGTTTGGTCCACCCTGCACGGAGCTGTTGGCGAGGACGGGTCAATTCAGGACCTATTACAGCTTTCCGGGACCCCTTTTGTTGGATCAGACTCGGCCGGAGCAAGGCTTGCCTGGAGTAAGCCGGTTGCCAAGGTTTTGGTCTCCAGAAACGGACTGGCGACTCCAGCTTCCATCACCCTTCCCAGGTCAAGCTTCAAAGAAATGAACGCCGAGTCGGTACTAGCCATGGTTGGTACTCAGCTGACCTTCCCGATTATCGTGAAGCCGGCCAAGAGCGGCTCTGCTCAGGGGTTGACCAAAGTTAGCGAACCTAAGGCATTCGCAAAAGCGATGGTTGATGCCTTCGCCTACGGCGACCAGGTTTTGGTGGAGAGCTTCATCGCCGGCACAGAGCTGGCGATAAGCGTTATTGACACCGGCAACGGGCCTGAGGCCCTGCCAGCAGTTGAAATCGTTCCGGAGTCCGGCCAATTTGGCTACAGCGAGCGCTACACGCCCGGTCAGACCGATTACTACGTGCCGGCACGCTTACCACATCAGGTTTTAGATCAAGCAGCAGAGATTGCACTGGTGGCCCATAAGGCTCTGGGCCTTAGACACCTGAGCCGGGTTGACCTGATTGTCGACGAATCTGGAAAAATCTGGTTCCTTGAGGCCAACGTAACGCCTGGTATGACCGAAACCTCATTGTTGCCACAGGCAGTAATTGCAAGTGGAAATGAGCTGTCTGAAACCTATGCAGCCCTTGCTAGAAGTGTTGCTAAGGCCTAGTTCTGACCCTTGATGTCCTGAATTATCCGGCGCAAATCTGCAACATTCCCGAATTCAATAACCAACTGGCCCTTCTTTCGGCCCAAGTTAATCTTTACAACTGTATTTAGGTGCTCGGCCAAGTCATCGGAGAGCTCTTTGAGCATGTCCTGCCTGCCACCAGCGGTTATTTTTGCCTTGCCTGGCTTTAGCTTGACGCCAGAAACCAGCTCCTCAAGACCGCGCACGGAGATTCCCTCGCGAATTACGCGGTTCGCCAATTCGAGAATCGTTGCCTCATCCGGCGCACCAAGCAGCGCGCGAGCATGACCAGCGGACAGAACACCGGAAGCTACTTTGTCCTGGACCTGCAGCGGAAGGCGCAATAGTCGAAGGGTGTTGGTGATCTGTGGCCTAGAGCGACCAAGTTTGTCGGCCAACTCCTCCTGAGTGGTGCCAAAGTCTTCCAGCATCTGCTTATACGCGGATGCTTCTTCCAGTGGGTTTAGGTTTGCGCGGTGAATGTTCTCAAGCAGCGCGTCCCGAAGCATGTTTTCGTCGGCAGTTTCTCGGATTACAGCCGGCACGGTCAATAGACCAGCCTCAATTGAAGCTCGTAGTCGTCTTTCACCCATGATGAGCTCAAAACCCTTGCCAAGCGGTCTAACCACGATGGGTTGCAGGACACCGAATTCCTTGATGGAGTGAACCAGCTCTGCAAAGGCCTCTGCTTCAAACACAGAACGCGGCTGCTGCGGGTTGGGGGTAATCTCACTTGGGTCCAGTTGTGCAAATAGCGCCCCAGGCGCTATTTCAACCGCTGCCGGCTTCTGATCTTCGGAGTTAAAGAAAACATCCACTGCATCGCGATCACCGGTTGGGATCAAGGAGCCAATGCCTCGACCGAGTCCGCCTCGGCGTTCTGGGCGCTTGTTTGTGGTCATTTGTGGTCTCCTCGCTGCGCAAGCTCAATGGCAGCCTCCTGGTATGCAAGGGTGCCCGAGTTCTTAGGGTCGAATGTAATGGCTGTTTGCCCAAAGCTTGGTGCCTCTGAGAGTCGAACTGACCTAGGAATTGTGGCGCCTAGGGTCTGCTTAGGGAAGAACTTGCGGACCTCGTTTGCCACATCCGAGCTCAGGTTGGTTCGGTTATCGAACATCGTTAGCAAGATAGCGCTCACATCCAGAGCTGGATTCAGGGCCTTTTTGACTCGTTCTATGTTCGATATCAGTTGAGTAACACCCTCCAGGGCGTAGTACTCGCACTGAATGGGCACCAAAACCTCGTTTGCCGCCACCAGTGCATTTACCGTGAGCAAGCCGAGGCTAGGCGGAGAATCAATGAAGACAAAGTCGTACCTTGGAGATTCTGAAGCCAGAAATGTTTTCAGGGCTGAAGACAAGACCTGTTCCCTGTTTGGAACGCTCACCATGTCGATTTCGGCCCCGGCAAGATTAATGCTGGCCGGTAGGCAAAATAGGTTTTCGCTCTCAGGACTCTGTTTCACGACATCAGCAATCGGGGCGCCATCAACCAGCACTTCGTAACTACCCGGAACCCCATTGTGGTGCTCTACACCCAGAGCCGTAGACGCATTCCCCTGAGGATCCAGGTCAACAACCAAAACCCGCAAGCCCTTATTTGCAAGGGCGGCGGCAAGATTAACAGCAGTTGTGGTCTTACCCACCCCGCCTTTTTGGTTGGAGATGGTGATCACTCTTGGGTTTGCTGGCGCTTGCAAGACCGTGGCGGCGATTCTCTTAGACCGCTCGCTGTTGAGGGTCATCTCGCGCATGATCGGCGCCTTGTTATCCATGGTGTTAGCCATCGCTTTCGTTGTCGATGGTTTCACGTGAAACATTGTCTATTTCCGCTTCGCCGAGGCCGTGCCAACCAATTGGCTCAATTGGGCTCTCATCGCGATGGTTTGGGTAGCCAAGGCCCCGATAAACCGAAGCCTTGGTTTCTGCAGTTTCTTCTGCTGGATGATCATTCATAGTTGCCTCAAGCCTTTAGCCTAATCCGAACAACCGTCGCTGTCTCCGGAGCTTTGCCCTCACCGAGAGTCAAAATCTCAGGAGCTTCAAACCCCAGTCGCTCCATGCGCTTTGCGGCAAGCTGAATCTCCTCAGGCGCCTTGGAGCCCTTCATTGCAAGCACCGTCCCGGATTTGCTTCCTCTAATCAAAGGAGTTAGCAGTCGAAGCAGCTTGTCCAGTGCCGCAACCGCTCTGGCAGTGGCCACCGTGAAATCGGTCCGTTCTAGGTCCTCGGCACGCGATCTAATAACTTCTACGTTTTCCAGGCCCAGCTCCTGAACCACAGAAACTAGCCAGTTTGACCTTCGCTCCATTGGCTCAACGAGCGTGAAGTGTGCCTCTGGAACTGAGATTGCCATTGGGATGCCCGGAAGGCCCGCTCCGCTGCCCACGTCTACAACCTTGTCGCCGGGCTGAATTAGTTCGCTGAGTAACCCGCTGTTTAGGACATGTCGACTCCACAGCTTAGGAAGCTCCCTGGGGCCCAGTAGCCCGAAGGTGTCGGAATCGCGCGCCAATATGGCTGCGTAGGCACGAGCTTTATCGATGCCCCGACCAAAGACGACTTGGCTGTACTCGGGCTCTAATTCAATGTTTTGCTGATCTTCCACGAAACTACCGTTTCACGTGAAACATTTAGGCTTTGCGAACGACTATGTGTCGGTCTCGGCCCTGACCTTCAGACTCAGAAACAAAGCCGGCCTCAGAAACCATGTCGTGGACCTGCTTGCGGTCATAAGAGGTCATTGGCTTTAGGTGCTGCGCTTCGTCGGTGTCCTCAAGCTTTTCAATGGTGCGCTCAACCAGCGCCTTTAGCTTGTCCATCTTCACCTGGCGTGAGCCGGCGATGTCAAGGATTAGTCGACTCATCTCACCGGTCTTTGCCTGAATAGCCAAACGAGCTAGCTCCTGCAGGGCCTCTACGGTGTCTGGATCAGAAATCTTGCTTAGGTTGGAGTCGCCTTCGCTCTGAACGCTGATGTAGACGCGCTCCTTCTTGAACTCAATGTCAAGATCTCCATCTAGGTCCGCAACATCCAAAAACTCCTCAATGAAGTCCGCTGCGATTTCGCCTTGCTGCTCTAGTTCTTTTTCGTCGCTCATTTACTTTTTCTTTTTCTTGGCTCGGTTTTTGCTGATCGGTTGCTGGCGCTGCTTTGTTTCTGGCTGCGGCGCCTCTTCTTCGATAGCGGGGGTGGTCTCTGATTTGGGCAGCTTGCCCTTGCGCTCTAGGCGCTCCTGGCGGGCCTTGAAGGCCGGTGATCCAGGTGTTGGCATGTTTCTAATAACAATGAACTGCTGGCCCATGGTCCAGAAGTTTGAAACCAACCAGTAGGTCATTACGCCAAGCGGGAAGGTTAGACCTGAGAACAGGAAGACCGCAGGAAGTGCGTAAAGCATGATCTTCTGGGTCTGCATGAACTGGCTGTTCTGAGTCTCAGGGTTCTGGTTCTTAGCCATGATCTGCTTCTGAGTGATGAACTGAGATGAGGACATCAACACGATCATTACTGCGGCGATGATCTTGACGTTTATGTCGTCAGAACCAAAGAAGGTGTCGGACAGCTTTGCGCCAAACAGCTGTGCTTGGGAAAACGACTGGGCCAAGTCTGCATTCAAAAGACCAACACCGGCCACGTTGCGCTGAGCGCCATTCAAAACTGAGAACAATCCGAAGAAGATCGGCATCTGCAACAGCAACGGCAGGCAGGAACTCAGCGGGTTGGAGCCGGTCCTCTTATAAAGGTCCATTTGCTCTTTGGCAAAACGCTCGCGTGACTCGCGGTCGGTTTTACCCTTGTACTTCTTCTGAAGCTTTGCCAGCTCTGGCTGAACCAGCATCATGTTTCGCTGGCTCTTGATTTGCTTTACAAAGACAGGGATCAGGGCTGCTCGAACCACCAACACCAGGCCGATAATCGCTAGAACCCATGAAGCGCCCGAGTTGAACGAGAAACCGATAGAACTAAAAAGCGTGTGGAAACCCACGAGAATTAGCTCGATGAGCCATTTAATTGGCCATAGCAGATCCACTGTTACCTCTTTTTCCCTGAATTAACTGGACTTACAAATCCTAGCTGGCTTATTGATATCCAGGCGGGGGCATCCCTAACCTCGTCAACTCCACCGGATGACCAAGGATTACACCTCAGCACGCGCCAAGCGGTTAAGGGTATTGCCCGGATTGCTCCAAGTCGCTGAAGCGACTGGAGACCGTAACTGGAGCAGGATGGGTAGTAGCGACAGACATCACCGTAAAGCGGCGAGATGGCCTTCCGCCAAATTAGAACCGGAGCAATCAAGATGTTCCTTGGCAACAAGACCAAGAAATAGAGGCCCCTCATTTTTTAGTCCGCTGTAGCAGCTCGGTTACCGACGCTGTGAGTTCATCAAAGGATAGGTGGTTTGCTTCGGGTCGGTATCTAAAGACACCCTTTACCTCGGGGGTTGTGTCTAGCAGGGCGCGCAATATTGCTTTGGTGCGCCTGCGGAGCTTATTGCGCACGACGGCGTTGCCGACGGCGCGCGAAGTAACGATTGCAAATTGATGGGTATCTGCGGGGAGATAGTGAAGAGTGACGACCTTATTGCTGCTTCGTTTGCCCGACCTAATTACAGTGCGAATGTCCCCGCTTGAAGTAAGTCGATGCTCGCGAGCTAGCAACTGCCCTCTAGGCGCTTAGTTCGGTGCGACCCTTACGACGGCGAGCTGCCAAGATGGCACGACCGGCACGGGTGCGCATGCGAAGACGGAAACCGTGCTTTTTTGCACGACGACGATTGTTCGGCTGAAATGTGCGCTTGCTCACTGAAGACTCCCTGGATCTGTTGGGCATTAAGTCCCAAAACAACTTCAGTAATCTACGCTGTATCCGCTAGATAGTCAAGGCACTGACTACAAATAAGTTCCCAGGGGCCCGCTTCTCACAAAAAAATACAAAAATAGGGAGCGACACGCCGACAAAATTTGATATTCCCCATCGCTTTCCACTTGAATGTTGCAATCGAAGTGCACGGGGAATAGCCTTCAAGTTTTCCACAGCACTTCATGGTTTTTCCACAGGGTGCCTAATGTGTGCGAAAATCTGTGGATAACTTCTCTATTCGTAAGGATTGAACTATGGCCGACGTCGCTCTCACAACGATGTGGAGCAACCTCGTAACCAAGATTTCAGCGGATCCGCGCGTCACCCCACACCTAAGAGGCCACCTAGACCTTGCAGTTCCAAAAGGTGTCTTGGACGAGACCCTTTACCTAGAGGTTCCGAACGAAACCACCAGGTCAATGCTTCAGCAGCGCCTGCGGGAATTGCTGCTCGACGCCCTAGGCGAGATCGCCGAATTTGGTGGACCCACTTCATTCCTAGTAATCACCAACGAGGACCTTCAAACGCCGACTCGAATTGAGTTCGTACAGGAGCCAGAGCCGCCGGTAATAGAGCGAGACCCTGCGACTGGACCAGTGCCGATCACTGGTGAGTCACATCTAAACCCAAAATATAGTTTTGAGAACTTTGTGACGGGAGGGTCAAACCGGTTCGCACACGCGGCGGCGTTCGCTGTTGCTGAGGCACCTGCCGAGGCATACAACCCTCTATTCATATATGGATCCAGTGGTTTGGGTAAGACCCACCTGCTGCACGCAATTGGTCACTACGCAATGCACCTAAAGCCGAGAACCAAAGTTCGCTACGTATCCAGCGAAGAGTTCACAAACGACTTCATCAACGCGATCCAGAACAACAAGACAGCTGACTTCCAAGCTCAGTACCGGGACGTGGACATCCTGCTTGTAGATGACATTCAGTTCCTGCAAGGTAAAGACCAAACCCAAGAAGCGTTTTTTCACACCTTTAACAATTTGCACGACCACAACAAACAGGTTGTGATCACCTCAGACCTAAGACCCAAGCAGCTAGAGGGGTTTGAGGAGCGAATGCTTTCGCGCTTCGAGTGGGGTTTGATCACAGACATTCAGGCGCCCGAGTTCGAGACCCGTGTTGCCATTCTTAGGAAAAAAGCCGCAGTTGAAAGAATCGAAATACCTGACGAGGTCATCGAATTCATGGCCTCCAGAATTTCCTCGAATATTAGAGAGCTGGAGGGAAC
>Ga0102877_1001051_pt1 | contig 8947 bp, 6 predicted proteins | sample Colrivmeta1548B3_FD_78186 | JGI IMG/M metagenome (GOLD analysis project Ga0102877, IMG submission 78186) | Estuarine microbial communities from the Columbia River estuary - metaG 1548B-3 | ecosystem: Environmental > Aquatic > Marine > Intertidal zone > Estuary | place: USA: Columbia River Estuary...
TGTTATTGTTCATAAACCTTTTCCATTAGATCAAGCAAGAAGTATTGCTCGTGATATAATGAAATCTAAAGAAGATAAATTTATGCGTGAAACTTCTACTTCTTATAGATTTCGTAATATACCTAAAACTAAATTCGCAAGTTTCTTTACTAAAGTTTTGAATCCTCAAGTTTCACTAGTGTTTGGTGTTCCGAAATAAATTTATCTACTGAATTCATCATTCCTCTTAAATTATATATTTGCATTTTTAATTTATCAAATTCATCAAAATCACAAGTATGATAAGCTTTTGATAATTCATCCATTAAGAATTTCAAATGTTCCTTTAATTGTTCTTTATATGTTTCATCCATTTATTCTTTAGGAATAGTTATTTTTAATTCTGATACTGACGCAGATAATGGTGGAGTTTTAATATATTCATCATTTCTATATATTTTAATTTTATGAATACCATTTACTTCAGTTGGTAAAGCTATTAATTTCTCTTCTTTATATTTTTTATTAAAATCATCAATAATTCCTCTTGGACAATTTGGTGTAGTTTCTGCAAGACGTTCCATAGTTTCTCTTACATAAGTTAATAATGATTCTGCTTTCATTCTTTCATTTCTTGGTAATGATAATTCAATAGAAATTTTTGATGCTAATTTAGAATAATTTAAATGTGCAATTCTATGTGCTTCAGAACGTTTCGCAAAAGCAAAAAATCCTCCAAGAGTATTTAATATACCAACACCAATAGAAACTAATCCAATTACAATTGAAGATGATTTTGTATCACCATCAAATAAAGTTGTAGAACCTACTGATGCAGTCCCTGCTAATGTTGAAAGTATAATTACAGGAACTTGTACATAAGCATTATAAGTTCCAGTTAATATTTCAGCTCTTGTATGAAGCCAAGCAAGTCCTGAACATCTTTCACCTTCTTGAGCAAGTATATCTTCTAATTGCGAAGACCATTCAACTTCAATTTCAGGATCGTCCATTTATAAATAATCAATATTTATATTATAATAATAGATTGTCATACTATGAAAAAGTATTAAGTATTTTTTTTTTGTTAAATTTTTTTTGCTACTTGGCCCTATATATAAAAAAAAGTACAATCGATGTACTTTTATTTTTATGAAAAAACTTTTATGAAATATACTTTACACAAATGCTATATAATAATAATACTTTTTAACATAATCTATTTTGGTTTAATGACTTTATTAATTTTATGTTCTGAAATCAAAAGACGAGTATTATACTTTTTATACTTTTTATAAATTAATATTACTATTTCGTTGCTTCTCTTTATTATTCTAAATGCATATTAAATCTCTTAACATAATCTTCTATTGAAGCATCAAGAGTTGGTTTATTCCAAAGTATCCACTTGCTTAAAGCTCCAGCAGTTTTTGGATTATTCCAATCTTCTCTTTTCTTATGGCGATTCAAATATAACTTTTTGCGTTTGGGGTCACCATGTTGTGTAAAGTCCTCATATCCTAAAGCTCCAAATGAAGTATGAGTTCCATCATCAAATACTGCTACAAGTTTATGTTTTCCATCATTTGCGTAGTAAAACTTTACCATTTATAATAAATACTATCAAAAATTATGCAAGATTTCCTATTGCATTTAATTGAACATTATTAGCAGTTATTATAGCAGTACTACTTGCATAACCTTTTAATAAAATAGTATGTGTTCCTGCTGATGCATTTAATAAGGAACATTGAATGGGCATTGCTAAAAAGTGTCCATCACCAGTAATTGTTGATGTAACTGTACTTCCTGATTGAGTACCATCAATAGTAATAAATAAATTCATATCAATTTTAATATTTGAATTAGTTGTTAATGTTACTACAGCAAAACAATCAATATCATAAACTGCAGTTGTTACAAGAGAAGTATTTAATAATGTTTGAGCTGCTCCTGATGTTGTTGCTGTTATTGCTTGTGGTGTTGTAGAAGAACCTCTATTTGAAACAGTTTGATTTGTTTGATTAATTGTTACAGTTCCAGTTCCACCTACAGGTGAAATACTAATATTTGTTCCTGCTATAATTTGTGTAACTCCATTAGTTCCTGTTGGTCCAGTAGGTCCAATTACATTTCCTACATTTTGAGATGTAGAATCACTATAAATAAAAACTAAATCACCTGACCCATTTATTGATGCATTTGCAATACCTAAACCATTTGTTCCATTTGTTCCATTAGTTCCATTAGTTCCATTATAACCAACCACACGTCCAACATCTTCTGATGTAGAATTTGTGTAATATACAAATAAATTATCTCCCTGAATTGATGCATTTGCAATACCTAAACCATTTGTTCCATTTGCTCCTGCATTTCCTTGTATTCCTTGTTGTCCTTGAGGAATTTGAAAATTAAATATTGCATTTGAAGGAGTTAAACCAGTATTAGTTATTACTAATGGATTTCCATATGGAACAGAAGTATATGTTCCAAGAGAAAGTGTAGCATCAGTACCAGTAGCACCGCTTGAAGTCGGAGGTGTTGACCATGTAACGTTTCCTGCTCCATCTGAACCTAAATATTGACTAGAAGAACCATTAGTTCCACCAATCCTAACTTGTAAACTTCCTCCATTTAGCTGTACACCACCCGAAACTCCACCTTCCAAAACTAATGTTCCTCCAGTATTTCCAACACCAACTAACATATTTCCACCGCCATCTTCAAATCCAATAATATTTCCAGCAGGACCACCATGTAAAGCATAAAAATTAATATCAGATTGATAATAGAATCCAGTAGAACTAGTAAATCCACCAGCACCATCACTTAACTGAATAGAACCAGTAGGTCCAGCAGATCCACTTCCAGTTCCACCACCATTTGAACCATTTTGATTTGTTGCTGTCCAAAGATAATCTCCAGGATTTCCTCCAATCCAAAATCTAATTCCATCATAAATTGAAATAAATGGACTAGAATTTTCAAATGCTATAGGTGTTACATTAACAGAATAATTTGAATCAGGAAATCCAGGTGATGGTAATGTTACTTCAATACCCCTACTATATTTACTACTAATAATAGTAGATTTACCACTATATGTTGCAGGTGCATCCATTTATTCTTTATATGATAGAATCAATTTAAAAGTTATTTAACTCTTAAATTGATTTTCTTTAATTAAAATTTAAATTATAATGTATTATTTATGAACGAGCATAAGCATGCATTCCTTTTTTTACATATTTAGATTTTCCTTCACCAACCATACGTTGCATGGATTGTACAGGTTCAGATACAGGAGCGCCAAGAATATCTTGTTCAGTTACTACACCACGTACAATACGAGAACTACCCTTGATTGTTTCAAAGAAACCACTATTAGCAGTTACAGTATATACTGAAACACCTGAACCATAAGAACCACCATTATTTCCACCATAAGTATCAGGAGTATAATTGTAAATATCAAGGGTAAATTGTAATGTAAAGTTACCTATTAATCCTGGGGCTTGTCCGGTGGAAAGTGCGAAATCACGACCAGGACGTAGAACTAGAGGACCACCTACAAGAGGAGTTTTCGCTCCATTAACCCAAGCTTCACCACTCCATTCATCCCAGTCCATTTCAAGTCCATTAGCTACAGACATCTTATAGAGTTCATATTGGCTGTGATTGGAAAGAAGACCTGAAAAGTTATCAAAAGATAGAGAAATCTTTTGAATAGGTAGAGACCAATCGCATTGACTAGAATCAAGAACTCCATTAGGTAGAGTATATTGTTGGGGCTTTACGAAAAGCACAAGTAGGTCAGGAATCATTGGTAGCGTAATAGTTTGAGAACTTACGTTAGAATTAGCACCTGCACCAATAGATTGAACAGGGCTGATATAACGAGGAAATTCCATCCACGGAACTACACTTTTTGCAGGTAAGGGAACGTCAAGAGAAGGAGTTAAGAATTGCACTTGAATTTCGGCTCTTTCAAAAGGAGTAGAAGAAGAACTATCCCATTCAACTGAAAAAGGATTCGCAGGAGTTACAGTACCTGCAGGACGTGCAGAAGTAAAACGTAGAGAACGTGCAGGAGAATTAAAGTTCATCGTGAATTGGATGTTTTGTACTCCAAAAAGACCAGTAGAAAGTTCATCTTCATCAGCAAAGATAAAAGGAGGAAGTACAAGCTTTTCAGCAGTAGTCCATTTTACACCAACCTTAAGAGTTCTTGCTCCACTACCAGAAACCGAAGGAGCTAATGGAAGACCATCTGCAGAAAGAGTAATAGCACCACCAGTACCAGCAACAGAAGGAATATAGAATGATAGGTCACCCCAAGCACCACAAGGAACTTCATCCGTAGAATACGCTTGTTCATAAGAACCAACAGGAGAATTATAAACATCTGCTGCACTTTGCACATCATAATATCTATCTAACATCGTAGGGCAAGTGCGTTGCTTACGAGTTTTAGAAAGGTCAGCAAGACGTAGAACTTGAGGTAGAACATCAGACATGTTAATACTCAAGGATTGGTCATTCACTGTAGCTTGCATAGTGCTAACTGACTGCGTAGTAGGGAAGGGTGCAAGAGAAAAATCTACACCAGGAGTGAATAGAACAGTTCCTTGAGCAGGTTGATCTGTTTCACTAGCATAATTTAGAGTAATAACTGCTTTAGCAGTGCATACCCAATCAACAGCTCTATCTACAAAAACGTTCTCGGACGGTACTTGAACTTGAAACGTTTGTTGGGATGCAGAATTAGCAATTGCTGAAAATTTACCATTCGTAATAGAAACAGCACCCTTTTCAACAGCATACTTGGGTTTTTGTTGAACAATGCGAGGGTCAATAACAGAATATTTAGAAATATCAGCCATGGTTTATTCTTTAAAAGAGATTTTTTTATTCACGAATTCTTTTAAATAAAAGACGAATATTTGCAGAACCGCTATTATAAAGTGTTAATGGAATTAATGAATTTGTTAATCTATTTCTCCAATAGAGTTTAACATCTAAATTTTTAACTTCTTCTTTAGAAAGTCCAAGCGATGATAAAGTTTCTACTTTTGGTGAATAATTTATTAGACCTCGCCATGATTCTTGGGGTAAAACATCAATAGGTGTTTCAAGCAAAACTTGTTGGAATGACCCAGCTGATGCATTTCCACCTAAATTTCCAGTACCGATAGTAATAGGTGTTCCTGAATACTCTCCTCTGACTGTTATGAATTGAGTACCAACTACAATTGAAGCAATAGGAGACCATAAAGAACTTGTTGATTCATAATCTTGAGTTAAAATTACATATTGACTTCCACTTGTCGATGAAGGGAAAACAGATTGTAATGTTTCAATTACTGCATTTCCAGCAGATAAATCTACTTTAACAACATTTTCAGGATAATATAATTGTTCTAATGTTAAGGTTGGTATAGTTTCTATTACATGTAATTTATCTCCAACATCAAAAATAGTTTCATCAATAGTTAAATTTGTAGTAAATTGGTCAGAACCTGAAGAAGGTAATACTGTTGTAGATGAAGTTAAAGTTTGAGGAACAATAGTCCATGAACTTGATTGACCAGTTGAGTTTGTGGGAATTATTATCATAATAGGATTATCTAATGAAACAAGTGTTGCTGTAGTAGTTACACCTTCATATACGCTTGTAAGAGTTTGGGTTGGAGTAAAAATTCCACTTACATTATTAATTACAAGTTCTGTTCCATTATCTGATACAATTGTTCCTTGTCCAGTAGAAGTTGTTACTAAATTACCAATACCAAAATATGATGTATCTTCAATTTCTGCTAAAGTTCCAGCAGATGATTGTATTTGTTCTTCAGTATCAAATCCACTTCCTACTATATTTCCAAGTTTGAGTTGAGAATTTTTATCAAGTAAAACATTTGCTGTAGTTCCTGAAGTTAATCCTACAATGGTTTGTGGTTGTGGAGTAGATGTTAATGTAGCAGTTGCTGTTGTTCCTAAATCAGTAATAAATTCTCCATTTTGGAATGAAATATTATTTGTAGCTTTCAACATTAAACTACCATTTTGGAATGTAGTAGAACGAATAGTTGCTGTTTTGTTCGTTTGAAATGTAATAGTATCTCCACTATTAAAGTTTGTATTACCTTCAACATTCTTCACATTTAGAGTTGTTAATGTTTCTGAATAATCAGTTGTTTCACTAAATGATTGGATCTCACCATAACTTGATGGTGTTTGATCTGTATCTATAACAACACCATCTATTGGAAAATTTCCTTGAATATTAGTAACTTTTAGAGCAGTTATATTTTGAGGAGGTTTAGAAGTTTGAACAAATGCATTTGAAGATGAAATATTTAAATTTAGAATTGTTCCTTCTGTATCAGCTCCTGATAATGCTGTACTATAATTAGTATTACCATAATATGGATTACCCAAAATTTGACTAATTCTACATCCTGTTGATGAATAATTTACTATTTCCGTAATTGCAGCCATACTACCATTCCATGGTGTTCCACCATTAAGATCAGGAGTTCCATTTATACTAACACTCGTTCCTTGTATTCCTTTAGTTCCACCTGAACCAGAAACATCCTGCCAATATGCCCATACAATATCTAACATATATTGACCACCTTCAAGTGGTTCTACATTTATTATTATTCCTCCTCCTTGTGAAGGATCACCTCCATCAAGCGAACTACCATTCCATGTTCGAACATATACTCCAACACCCCAAGCTGTTCCTATACTTTGTTTATTTACTATTAATTTTGATGCAAAAGGTGTAATAAATCCACCACTATAATTTAAAAGATCAAGTGCAATATAATCATTAACTTCTGGATCAGTATAAGGTATGACCATAAATACATTGTCAATAGTAATGGGAAAGGGAATTACTGTACGTTTAAAAGTACAATAACATAGTTCTTGTTTTCTATTCCAATTAAAGAATTGATTTCCAGATGTTGGAAAACCTGCAATATTATACGTCACTGAATTGTAACCACCTACAATCGAATTTGTAACAGTAACAGCACATACAGGGGTATTATTTTGAATTTCTGTAAGAGTATTAGGAAATGTTCCAGAAATATTTGTTAAAATTAAGTTTGTTGTAGAAAATCGATCTGGAGTTGGAATATATACATATCCTGATGCAACAGTCCATCTAATGTTTTCAGAATTAGCAAATGTCCCATCTACATTTTCTAAAGTATAAGAAGTTCCTGAACCTGATAATACTGTTCCTAATGCACCTGATGTTAAACCTTTAACATTAGTTCCTACATTAATAGTTCTAGAAGCTGAAAGAGTTATTTCTACTTTATTGTTAGGTAATACATTAATATTTTGTATACTTGTTTGTGGATTTAAAGCTGATACAGAATCACCAACATTAAACGAACCTGTCGTAAGTCCTAGTGCAACATTATTTAAAGTTACAGCTGGTTTTGTATCTAATAATTGTTCTCCTTCTATAAAAGCTGCAGATCCTTTATTAGGTAGAATAGTAAGAAGTTGATTTGTAGGATCTGATGAAGGATAAGGAAATGAACCGCAATTTGCTATAACAGTTCCTAATGCACCCGATGATACTCCTTGAATCGGATCACCATTAATAAATTGTCTATTTGGTGTTACATTTATTACATTTGCAGAAATTGTATTTGTTTGAGTTGGAGGAGTTGCTGATTCTATATCTACAATAAAAGAATTTGTTGGAAATTGGGCTGGTTCTGAAATTCCAGCTGCTGAATTTTTAATAATTAATTTACCATTTCCAAGATAAGAAAATCCATTACAAGTTGCTGTTACACTAATTGTTTCTCTTGAATTTGCTATTCCAAATCCAACATTATCTACAATTGTATCTCCAACATTAAACTTTCCAACTATATTATTCACAGTTAAAGTACATGATTCAAGATATACTATTCCACCATAATCAGCTATTGTTCCTGAATGAGAACCTAATATTTGTTCTCCAATTACTGGTAATAAAATATTTGAAGTTGGTATAAAAACTCCATCAATTTCTACACCAGTAATAACAGTTACACTACCAATATTTCCTTCTGTTTGATTCATAACATTTTGTTTATCAATAATAACTTTTGCAAAAGCGACTTAGTTACTTGCAAATAACAAAAATTCATCTGAAACAAAAGAACCAGGTGCGCCTGTTGTAGTTTGATTTATATAAGATACTGTTCCATAACCATTATTTGTTCCTTCAATAGATACAATTGTTGCTACTGAATTATCATAATTATTTACAATTTGTTCTCCAATACCAAATTGTCCATTTTGATTTGAAACATTTACAGTTCCATATCCAAGATTATCTCCAATAATATCTACAATTTTACCAGAACATACAGAATTAGTTGTATCATTCAAAGAAATAAAACAATCAATAGTATGTCCAATAACAAAAGGATTTTTTTGAGATGAATAAGTTAAAGTTGTATAACCATTATCACCATCAATTTCAGTAATAATTGCACTACTTGTATTATCACCTACAAGTGTAACTTTATCACCAATACTAAATGGTCCAGCATAAGCTTCTTGTGTTTGAATAGAATAAGTTGGACGAATTGAAAGAATACCATTACGAACAATATTTGTAGGAAGATTTGGTCCTTCAATATCTGTAACTACAGCTGAACCATTAAGAACTGTAATTGTATCATTAATTTGGAAAGTACCAGTTTGATTTAATACAGATATTGTATTTGGGTCTCCTGAATTTTCAGCAAGAATTTCAACAACTTGAGCTGTTGCTGCAGAAGATAAACCTCTTACAACATTACCAACTTCAAATTTACCATCTTGTGCTTCATAAGAAGCAATAGGATTAAAACCATCAAGAAGAGTTGCATCTTTATAAATTAAAAATTCATTTCCACCACCAGTTGCACCTGTATAACCTAATGTTTCTTGAAAACTTGAA
>Ga0102877_1001062_pt1 | contig 8897 bp, 10 predicted proteins | sample Colrivmeta1548B3_FD_78186 | JGI IMG/M metagenome (GOLD analysis project Ga0102877, IMG submission 78186) | Estuarine microbial communities from the Columbia River estuary - metaG 1548B-3 | ecosystem: Environmental > Aquatic > Marine > Intertidal zone > Estuary | place: USA: Columbia River Estuary...
AATACCCAAGGAGAACTAACAGAATAAGTTCCGCCTACAGTGAGATATCCTATAGAATAAATACTAACAGTTGTATTATTGGGTGTTACTTCTGTATCTACTTTTATATGATCATAACTATTAATTATTACACTTCCGCTACTATTATTAACAGTTGTAGAGGGACTAGCATTTATAATAGGATTAGTTGCAGTTCCAGTAATTGTTATATTTGAACCAGCATTAACAGTTTGAACAGCACCACCTACAGAATTTATTATAGGATCGGTAGCAGTTCCGGTAATTATTATATTTGTCCCAGCACTAACAGTTTGAACGCCTGAAGTAGAATTATCAGAAAATTCAGGAACAATAGAAGGAGGACAACAAGACATATATAATAATATTATAATTTATTCTTCGGGGATTAAAAATAATTCTTCTGTTTTAAGGTCGACTACTGCATTTTGTGAAGGATTATAAATATAAACAGTTTGACAATCAAAAGGAATTAAAATATCTTTAAAATTTTTAATATCAATCATCCAATCAGGAATATTTTTAACATATTCTTCAGATACAATTTTATGATCTATTTGCATTTTCAGTACTGACATATCATATAATTTAAATTTAACTTCTTTTCCTTCCAAATTTTTAGTTCCCATCTCAGTATGATAAATGTAATGTTGTCTTTGACGTTTTTTATATTCTTCGAATCTATCATTGGCAAACTTATATATTACACTATAAAAATCATCAGTATCATTAACAATAGTATTTACAAAATCTTTAATTTTACTTTGTATTAATTCATCTTCATAATTTAATTTAATAAATCCAGTCATAAATTTTGTTTTTTCATCATCAATTTTAATATTCGGAAATATATTACCCTTAGTTAATTCTATTAATTCATCTATAATTTTTTTTGCTTTTTCGACTATAGACATTTTATAATATTATAATATTATAAAATATTTTTTAATTGAGAATAGAAATAGAACCGCCTTTAATTCTGACGATTTTAGCAAAATGAGGAAATAAGAAAGCAGTGGAAGCAACTTGAGGAGAGTTATTAAGTTCTAGTTGTAATTGAAATCCAGCAGTCAAAGTATTTTCACCTTGTAAATCAATTTCAGAAGCATCAAGAACTTGTTCAAAATTGAGACCCATTACACAAGAAGAATATTCACAGTCAGCATCATTGACACCTGCTAAACTTGTAACCGCACCTGATAAATCTCTTGCATATTTATTATAAGTAATAATACTATCACCTACTACTGAGTGGTATTTTCCTACTGATTTACTCATTTCTTCATATGCTCTAGGGAGAGAATCGATAGGGCGTTGAGGGAATCTACGACTATTTACAACTAATTGAGCAGATGAGAACCCAGAGGGCAAAAATACAGAACTAGGAGGAGTGATACCGGAATTAATAGCAAAGTTAGGAACAATTGCCCAATAGAATGACTTGAGATAACGTGTTCCTTTAGATGCTATTAATGTTTTTTGTCCAGCAGTAGCAGGAAGATTAGCGGGAACGCATTCTACAGTATTTACGGTATATTGGACGCCTAATCCGTTTTGATCAAGTAATTCACGATCCATAATTTCATAATATGCGTCGCTCATTCTTACCATATCTAAGTGAAGTTGAGTTTTATTTAATTGTAAAACAGTAGCAGTAAAATTAGCAGGTTGAGCGGCAGGAAGTAAATTATCAAATACTACAGCAGCAATATTAGTAGACATATTCAATTCTAAAGTTACAGATGCTACGGAACGAAGGGGAAAATATTTTTGAATACTAAATAATCCTAAGTAACCTGCTAGGGGTGCGGCGTAGTCATAACCGTTAGCAGAATTGAGTGCAGTAGATGCCCAAGTATCATTTCCGCTTGAACCTCTAGTAGGAGCAGAACCTACAACAGCATTTGGAACCCAAGAGGGAGCACCGCCGCCGATTTGTTCCCAAGTTTGGGCACCTGATAATTGACCACCAAAATCTATCGCAGTTGCATCATTTGGTGCACCAGCAGCGGGATTTATAACAACTAGACCTCTAGGACCACCGGTTAAATAGTTGGAATGACGGTAGCAACCCATAAAAGAACCTGCGGTTTGGTAATAAGAAGAACCCATACTAGCATATGTTATTAAGTTAGTCCAAATATTAAAATTTGAAATTTCTTCTAAAATTTGATCGTTTACGCTAACTCTTACAAGATTAAACCAAGAAAGAACGTTATCTTCTGCACTTAAATGATTTAATGCTCCGGCGTTCGCATTTGTAAATTTTGCATTAAATGTAATATATGCAGTAGAAAGATCAGCATAATCTGCATTGTTAAAGATTTTAAAAGTGATTCTAGAATTTAATCCGGGACCAATACCGGCACCTTGTCCTGAATAAGGTTCTTGAGATGTTGTATATCTTTCTTTGACTAAATCACTAGTACCAAGTAATTCTAAAATTTTAGCAGAACTAGGGATTTTTTTATTGGTTGGGATTTCTTCAAAGGGTGATAATGTTGCCATTTATTATATAATTATACAAAATATAATTATTAATAACAATTAATTTACTAAACATTTATGTTGGGGGCATATTTGCCAAAAGTTCTTTCGCTTTATCTGCCACGCCGACAGCAGTCGCCAAACCTTTTTGACCTTTTTCTAAAATATCACCTATAGAATTATTACCAACAATTTTTGAATTATATGCATTCTCTACTTTTTTAGTTAGTTCAGGAGCAACTGCAGAACCTACATTATGTATAGTTTTTCCTACGGCGGTTGCTTGTTGTGCGAGGTGTTGAGCTTTTCCAACAGCACCTATAATTTTAGGTAAAAATTTTTTGCCTACTGCAAATGCTGAACTTATAGCGGGCATTGCTCGGGATGCTATAGCACCAATTGCAGGTAGAAATTTACTTGCCATATTCAAAAGAAAACTCATTATATATATTATTACTAAATAAATAAATCTATATTAATTATATGAGTCTATCAATTAAAAAAATTCCTAAACCTAAAGATGAAAATCTTAAATTAAAAGAATTAAATCCAATGTTAATGAAATATTTTACTAATACTTTATTCATTGCACCTACAGGAGTAGGCAAAACTAATTTAATTATTAATTTATTAGATCGCCCAAGATTTTATAAAAACAAATTTGACAAAATAGTTTTATTTTCTAATACCTATTACAGTGACAATATTTGGAAAAGCTGTAAAAGTATTGATGAAGAAAACGTTCATATTGATTACTCTGATGATGTATTAGAGCAAATTATTGAAGAACAAATCTCATCAAAAAATGATGACGAACCTTTAAACACTTTAATAATTTTTGATGATATTATCCAACAAATTAGTAAACATAAAAGTTTGATTAACAAATTAATAATGAGAAATCGTCATTATTATTTAACAATTTGGATTACTACGCAAAAATATTCTTTAGTATCGCCAACGATTAGAAATAATACAGCATATTTTGTATTATTTGGAATTAAGAATAAAAAAGAAAAAGAATTTATTACAAATGAATTATCTGATAATGTTAATGAAGAAGATTTTTTAAAAATTTGGAACTATGCATTAGACGATAAAAATTATAATTTCTTAGTAATTAGTGTTAAAGATGCACAAGATAAAATTTATAGAAAACAGTTTAAAAGTTTTATTGAAATTAAAGATCAAAATCAATCAGATAAAAATAGTATGATTAATAGTTATATTTTCCCGAAAGATAATTGGAATGTAACAAGTGCTAGAAATTGGATGAAAGAACATAAACAACCTAAAGAACGTAAGGTCGCTTATGATAGACCTAATTTTATTACATTTCAAATTAATACAGCAGATCACATTGAGAAATTAGGATATACTAAATATAGAACTAAAACATTACCTAACGGGGTTCAAATTATATCAGCGTATAAGGATTAAGTGTATTCACGTAGTTTAAGTGTATTCACGTAGTTTAAGTGTATTCCAATCTAAATTCTAATGTTGCATAACAATTTTGAGGTAGAATTAATTGATTATATTCTTCATTTAATAATGATACTCTAATAGATCTAATTGAATTTACAGTAGTAGAAACAAAAGACCCAAAACTATCAGCATAATTTATTATTTGCCCAAATCCTGCATTAACCGGAATAGCACCGTATATAGTATCATCACCTACTACCGTTCCGTCAGGATTTCTTTTATCATTTAATGAATTCCCAAGTAACGAAATAGATACATAAATAATAGATGAAGGAAATAAAAATAATGGTGAATCACCTACTAGACTACCTCCAATATTATTTCCGTTATATCCTGATCCTGAACTACGAGTAAACCCCAATTTATACCAAGCAGAACGAGCTGTAATAGGATCAGGATTATCCCAAGAAAATAAACTGAATGTAATATTTGCATTAGCGGTAATAGTTAATTTAGCAGTCTCAATATTGTATGTAACAACAACAGAAGAAACTGGAATACCTGCCGAAGTAGCAGTGGTATTAATAAGAGTTTGTAAATAAGTAGCAAATGAAGTGCTAGATGTCCAATGTGTTGAAGTTGATAGTTGTGGATTTATTGTTACCGTTGTAGGTCCTACGCTATGTATGATAGTCATTTTAATAAAACTATAATTAGGTGAAATATCATACATTAAATTTGGCATAATAAATTTATTCAATATCATTCTTTTAGGATATATTACGGTTGACGGTAAAATTGCTTCAAAATATGAAGCGGATTCCGATTCTAAAGAATTATAACTAGAGATAGTCAATATATCAGGTTGTGACATTATATATTATTATTTTACAAAATAATAATATTAAATCATTCTAAATTTCCTTTTAATATTGATGCTAGTGCACCACCTCCAACAGTTCCACCGCCTACCGCTGTAACGGGTGCTGAATATTGTTTTTTAATTTCAGGTCTTAAATCTAATGCTGTTTTTCTTTCTCTTTTTGCTTTAACTAATTGTGCTGACATTGCGGGTTTAGATTGAATATCTTTACTTGGGGGCAATTCAACACCTAATGCTCTTAGTCTATTCATTTCTGTTAATAATTCTTTTCTTGTATATGATCCTTCTACACGTGTTGCTAATTCTTGAGATGCTTGTAATATTTCAGGTTTAAATGATTTTTTTTCTTGTGGTGGTAATTTTTCTCTTACTCTTTCTAATACTCCTTTTAATCTTTCTTCGACATCTGGTCTTGGTGCTCTTGCTCCTAAATCTTCCGCTACTATTGCTCCCGCTGGTTTTGCTACTGGTGCAACTGGTATTACTGGATTTATTGTTAAGTCTAATCTCCTTCTTCTTCTCTCTTCTAATTGTTTTTCTTCACTTTTTCTCTTTTCTATTTGACCAACTAAAAATCTAGTTACTAAATCTCTACCTGAAGGTTCAACTTGATTTCTGATTATCATATCTTCATCTAATTTTTGTTGATATTCTTCCCTTTTCTTATCATCTAAAAATAAACTTGCTTTTCTTGCTTCTTTTTGTTGTGCTATGTGTGCTGACAACATTAATACATTTTCATTTGATTTCACTTTTACAGCATCTGACAAATAAGGAAGGGATGATATCATAGGTGCAGGTGTAAAAATAGTAGGCGTAAAAGGTTTTCTTAATATAGGTGCATTTGGTTTATCTATTAATGCTCCTAAACCTCCTACTGCTTGTTTTCTCATCTGAATAAATTTTTCATTAATATTTTTTTTAACTTCCTCTTGTCTTAATTTTAAATTACTAGTTGTTAACATCTTATATATTATTCCAATATATAATATTTTACATAAATAAATTTTTGTATAATCTATAGGGATTTATATCCTCTTCATACTCAGGTTTTGGTTTAGGTTCGGGTTTTGGTTTAGGTGTCTTGGGTTCGGGTTTTGGTTTAGGTGTCTTAGGTTCAGGTTTTTCTGATTGATCTTCTATTGATTTATTTCTACTAATTATTTTATTTATTACCGCTTCTACTTCATTTTCAAAGGATTGTTTTAATTTTTGTTTTTCTTCTTCTTTTTCTTTTTGTTTTTGTAGTCTTTTATCTACTTCTAATTGAATATCTTTTTCTCTTTTATTTTCTACACGTGCTTTAGTGGCGTTTATTGTTCTTAATTTTTTATTCATTTCAGTTTTATTTATATTTTCTTCTTTATTTTTTAATCCTTTCTTATTGGTTGGCGGTGGTGTTGGTTCGGTGTTTAAAATTGAGTGCTCAGATCCGCTAAGATCAGTATCTTCATCTATTATCTCCCTTTCAATAATTTTTTTAGGCATATACTATATATTTCGAAAAAAATCGTAAATTTTCGTTTTTATAATAAAGTTTTTGGTTTAATATTATCTCTTCTTTTTTTAAGATTCTTCAATTTTTCTCTTAATTTTTTACTTAATTCTTCTTTTGTTGGTTTTTTGATAGTAATATTTTCAAATTCATCTTTTTCTGGTACATCATCATCATCAAATTTTGGTATAAACTTTTTATCTATTTTATTATACCCATATTTTTCATTTAATTCTTCTAAAGGATTTTCTAATACTGCTGGTAATGGTATAGAACCAAAATGTTGGGATCTTTGAACTGCATCTAATAAAGCGGTTAATAATTTTTCCCTTTCTGTTTGCATATATATATATATACTATATTATTTTTTCTAATATATAATATGTATAATATAGAATGCCCTATTTGTTATGACAATTTAGAAACTAAAATTCACTTGCCATTTGATTGTAATCATAGAATTTGTTTAGAATGCAATGACAATTTAGAAAATAGAGAATGTCCATTATGCCGTGCAGAAATTCCTATCAAAATTACACGTTTAGAATATACTATATTTGTTAGTGGTTTAGTTTTGTTATCTGGTGGATTAATTTATATATTGAAAAAAATTATATTATTATAATATGTCTAGTTATTCAAGTTATCATAAAAAATATTATGAGAGCAAGAAAGAAGAAATCTTACAAAGGAACAAAGATAATAATTACTGGAAAAATTACTATGAAATCAATAAGGAAAAAATTAAAGAAAAAGCAAAAATCAGATATCTAAAGAAAAAAGAATTAGAAAGTATACAACACTTTAATCAAAATAATTAGATTAGATAAATTTGTGAAATATATTCAGCTCTTGATATCATTACATATATTTGGTTTATATCAAATAAATTTCTAGTATCTATAAAAATCTTACTTGGGTTTTTTATAGTTTGCCCTTGGATTGCGTGTGCTGTGAATGCGTCGCGTTGTTCTTTTTGTATTTTTAGATTTGGGTCTAACGTGATCTGACCATTAAAGTAAGGATGTTTATTTTGTGTTATTAAAAATTTAGGTGAGTTAAATAATTTTGAATATTGTTCTACATAATTAGTATGTTCATCATAACCTTTTTTTAGTGATGTTAAAATGTAATCAGTTTTGTAATTGTACAAATTAATTAATTCTGATCTTGTTATTCTTTGTATATTTTCTTCTATGAGTTTTAGTGCTGGTAATCCTAGATCAATTAAGTTTCTAACCTTTAATGCTAGTAAGTTTAATTGATTGCATTTGATTCTATAATTTTTGGTAAATTCTGTAATGTGATAATCTTCAGGTATTTTATATATATTTTTTTCTAATGATAATTGATAAGGTCTTCCTTTTGTGTTTATATCATTTGCTATGATTAATTTAGAATAAGGAAAATAATGAGTTATTATAGGTATGAAATTATCTGATGTCATAGAAAATTCATCTAAGAAAATAATATTAGGTGGTGGTTGGTTTAAGAAAAATTTAATATATGTTTCTGTTGGTTTAGATTTAAATACATCAAATACTGAATAGTTTACATTATATTCTTTTGACTTATCATACCCTAATGCATAACACTTAGAAAGGTATAAAATTTTAAGATGTTTATATTTTGTTAATATAGAATGTGTTTTACCTGTGCCACCTGCACCTAATAAATATTGATTTTTATTTGTTACGTAATCTGGTAAGTCAGGTAAAGTATATAATGTATCTTTTGATCTACCTGATATATAATATTCACAATCATACAATATTCTTGGTGGTGTGTATTTGAGCTCAAAATTATTAATTGTATTTATTTTTTTATTGGTAAAGATACCATCTAATTGAATTGCATTTACGTGATCATAAGGTATATTAAATAATTGTTCTAAAATTTGTATTCTTGAATATGCTGTAAAAAATGCTGATATATGAGTTAGTGATGATACATTTGATTTAGGATATTCAATATCTACATAATCTTGATTAGAGTATATATTAGAATCAAATTCTGATTTAATTTCTGTTCCAAATTTTTCTGTTGCAAAAACTTTATATGTATGATTTAAATTTACTGACGCTAGTTTACCAATAAAATTTGAATAGAGTTTTTGATCGATAACTTCTTGTGAGAAATTAATATCAATTGTATTTTTACAATAAGCACCAACAACAATATCAAATTTAATATTTAAATCAGAGAAAAAGATTAATTCAGGTGAGGTAAAAATATTATGAGCAAATAATTTTAATTGATTTACGTGAGATTGAATATTAGGATTTGCATTACTGATATCTACATTTGATATTTGATATATACCTACATTTGATTTTATAAAAGGTATTGTAAAATTTGATTTTGAAAAATCAATGAATACGGTTGGAAATTGCTGATAGTATTTTGTTTCTTTGTATCTTGAGTATGATTTAGAATGATCATATAAATAAGTTGATTCTGTTGTTTTAAATTTTTTATCATTCCAATCTAAAATAGTTCCACCACCACATAATAAATCAAAATCATTTATTGTTGTTGTTGGTGTATATACAATTGTTGTACCTTGTGAATATGCTTGATCTATAA
>Ga0102877_1001070_pt1 | contig 8843 bp, 6 predicted proteins | sample Colrivmeta1548B3_FD_78186 | JGI IMG/M metagenome (GOLD analysis project Ga0102877, IMG submission 78186) | Estuarine microbial communities from the Columbia River estuary - metaG 1548B-3 | ecosystem: Environmental > Aquatic > Marine > Intertidal zone > Estuary | place: USA: Columbia River Estuary...
CTTGGTTGAAGGCGGCGACTGCATCGGCCATGACTTGGCGCAAATTTGCCTCGACTTCTGCGCTGTTCTCTTCGGGAATCATCCGTCGGTCGAGTTTGAAAGTGACCTTACCGGGCACCACGTTGGTGTTGGTGCCGCCGGTGATCATGCCGACATTTAGGTAGGGGTGTGTGATGCCTTCAACCTGTGAGACGACTTGTTTGTAGAGCGTGTTTTGCGCGTATAGGGCGGCCAGTATCGTGTGGGCGCCTTGTAGTGCATCAACACCAGAGTCAGGGATGGCGGCGTGCGCCATGTTGCCGTGAACGGTCACTTCCATTTGTAAGCAGCCGTTGTGTGCCGTGATGACTTGGTAGCTGAAGCCAGCGGCGATCATCAGGTCAGGCTTGGTGAGGTTGTTGACCAGCAAGTAGTCTGGGCCCAACAGGCCGCCGAATTCTTCGTCGTAAGTAAAGTGCAGCTCCACCTGTCCCTTCATCTGTGCGGGGTTGGCAGCAGCCTCTAATGCACGCAGCGCAAATGTGAAGGTGGAGAAGTCGCACTTGCTGACTGCAGTGGCGCGCCCATACATCTTGCCATCGACGATTTCGCCGCCATAAGGATCATGGGTCCACCCCTCACCCGGTGGCACCACATCGCCGTGGGCATTGAGCGCAATGGTCTTACCGCCTGCACCGAACGCGCGTCGAACAATGAGGTTGGTCACGCTGGTCATGCCGTTGGCTTCGACCAATTCAGCTGGCGGTGCGTGGTGTTCAGCCGTGTATCCAAAGGACTTGAGCAACTCGGCTGTGCGCAGCGCATGCGGCGTGTTGTCGCCCGGTGGGGTGTCAGTCGGGACTGCGACCAAGGCTTTAAAAAAATCAACTTGTTCGTTGAAATGCTGGTCAATCCACTGATCCAGTTGGTCGTAAAGCGGGCCGTTTGATGCCATGGTCATGCGTTTCTCTGGGGTTGAAAATGTGTCAAAAAATGCAGCATCGCATCGACGCCAAGTTGCATATCGTCTGCGGTGGTTGATTCAAGGGGGTTGTGACTGATGCCGCTGTTTTCGCCTCTTACAAAGAGCATGGCTTGCGGCATGACTTCGTGGAGTTTCATGGCGTCATGGCCGGCCCCGCTGGGTAGCTTGAAAACAGGCAAGCCCGTTGCTTCGACGGCCTGCTCCCACTGCTGCTGCAAGTGGGCGTCACTGGGCGCTGCGCTGGCACGCACAGTCTCTGTGAGCTGATACGTGACGCCGCGGCGCGCACAGATGGTTTGGAGTGCGCCGACGATATCGCTGACCAATGTATCGCGTTGGGCATCGTTTGGTGCACGCATGTCCAGGCTGAACTGACAGCGACCCGGTACCACGTTGATCGAGCCGTTCGGTACCTGCAACATACCAATGGTGGCGACTGAGTCCGCATCAGATTGGGCGCGCTTTTCGAGGTAGACCGCTAACTCTGCAAATGCCGCCACGGCATCGCTCCGACGATCCATGGGCGTGGTGCCTGCATGGCTCGCGGTGCCCGTGATTTCGCCCTGATAGCGCACGCTGCCATTGATGGAGGTGACCACGCCTAATGGCAGATTCAGCTCATTGAGCACGGGGCCTTGTTCAATGTGAATCTCGATGAAACCGAGGTAATCACGGGGATCGCGTTTGAGCGCAGGAATGGCGTCTATGGCCAGACCGGCGGCCTGCATCGCCTCGCGCATGCTGACGCCGTTATCGTCGACTTGATCCAGCCAGCTGGAGTCGAATTGCCCCACTAAAGCGCCGGAGCCCAAGAACGTCGCCTTGTAGCGCTGACCCTCTTCCTCGGCAAAACCCACCACTTCGAGGTGAAAGGGGAGACGCTTGCCGGCGTCACGCAGGGCTTGTACGCAAGCCATCGGCGTGAAGATACCCAAGCGACCGTCGTACTTGCCACCGTTACGCACAGTGTCGTAATGCGACCCCGTCATCAGTGTTTTTGCATTTGGTTGGCTATCGTCGGCCTCGTAAATACCGACCACGTTGCCGACGGCATCAATCTCTGCGCGGTCAAACCCACAGGCCAGCATGCGGTCGCGCAACGATTGGGCCACGTGTTGGTGGGCAGACGTGAGGTAGGTGACGGTTAGTTGACCGCGATCCGCGTAATCGGGGTCGGTGTATTGGGCAAGATCTTCGTGCCAGTCCCAAACCATCTCGCCGATGCGGATGTCATTTTTGAATTTGTCGTTGAGGCGTATCTCGGCGATGCGATGGATGTTGCGAATGCATTCAGCCATCTCGAAATCAGGGTGACCCTTAAGACGTCGCTCGAACGCTGCAATGATTTGTGACTTGCTCAAGCCCTCGCCACGCGGGCCCCGCACAGCCAAAATAAACGGAAAGCCGAACCGCTCGTTGTAGTCTCGGTTGAGTGATTGAATGTGGGCAAACTCGGTTGGCGTGCATTGCGTCAGCCCCGCCTTTTGTTGCTCGTTGGTTGATTCAGCTGTCAGCGATTTTGCAACCATCGCTTTGCCCGCCAATTCTGGGTGAGCGCGAATGAGGGCTAATTTCGCGTCGTTACCACCCGCGTCCAAGGCTGCAATCAGTGCTTGCTTGAGCGCGGCCACTGTTTTGAAGGGACGATTTTTGAGCGCGTTTTCAGCGATCCACGGTGAGTGCTCGTAAACGCCGTCGAGGTAGGCAACGGCTGCTTCGAGGGGAGTTTGGTTCAGTTCGTCGAGAGTCATGTGAGGCGCAATCATTCAGCCGGGCAGGGGTGCGTGGCACGCCAGTGATCAGCGATGTCGATGCGCCGAGCCACCCAGACCTGCTGGTGCTGCCCGATGTAGTCTAAAAACCGCGTGATCGCGGCGATGCGACCGGGACGACCTAACAGGCGGCAGTGCATACCCACACTCATCATCTTGGGTTGGTTGAGTCCATTGGGGTCGCCTTCCGCATACAGGCAGTCAAAACTGTCCTTCAGGTATTGGTAAAAGGGGTCACCGTAGGCATACCCTTGTGGCAAGGCGAAGCGCATGTCGTTGCAGTCAAGGGTGTAGGGCACGAGTAACTGGTGTGCGGTTTCGCCGTTACTTTTTTCAACCTTCATCCAGAACGGCAAATCGTCGCCGTAGTAGTCGGCGTCATAGGCAAAACCACCGAAGTCGGCGACGATTTGGTGGGTATTGGGGCTGTCACGACCGGTGTACCACCCCAGCGGACGCTCGCCCATCAGGTCGGTCATGATTTGCATGGCACGTGCCATGTCGGCGGCTTCTTCCGCCTTGGGCGTGTTCTGGTAATGAATCCACTTCAGGCCATGGCAGGCGATTTCATGTCCCAACGTCTGGAACGCTGAGACCATTTCGGGGTAGCGTTGTAAGGCGGTCGCGACACCAAAAACTGTTAGCGGGTACCCCCGTTGTTCAAAAGCGCGCAGCAGGCGCCAGATTCCGGCACGGGAACCGTATTCGTAGATGCCATCCATGCTCATGTGGCGTGCCGGGTAGCTCGCCGGGTTGAACATTTCAGACAAAAATTGCTCTGACCCTGCGTCGCCGTGTAGGACGTTGTTCTCACCGCCTTCTTCGTAGTTCAATACGAATTGCACGGCTATGCGTGCCTGTGCGGGCCATTGCGCATGGGGTACGTCGCGTCCATAGCCTTTGAGATCGCGGGGGTAGGGGGCCGTGCTGTCGTATGTCATGTTGGTTTGCAAAGTGAACTCACCAGTTGTGTGATGTGAAGGTCAGGCTGCGCTCGACATCATCGAGGTGATGCGCCATGAGTTGTTTGACCAATGCCTCGTCTTTAGACTCCATGGCCGCGACGATTGCGTTGTGTTCATTGGTGGAGCATTCAGCGTCTTGCGTACTCTGGTACATCAGTGTGATCAGCGCGGAGCGTGAGATGAGTTCTCGCAGCAGCTCCGCCAAAACAAAGTTGCCAAGGAGTTCGGCAATGCGAACATGGAAATCGCCCAGCAGCTCTGTGCGCGTTGCCGCATCGTGAGCGTTCACGGCCGCAGCCTCGCGAGCCAAATGCGCCTTCAAGGTTTTGATTTTTTGTGGTGTAGCCGCACGGGTGAACTGCACAGCCATTTCGAGTTCCAGCATGCGTCGCACCGTGAACACTTGCTTAGCCTCTTCGACTGATGGGCTCGCCACAAAAGCCCCGCGCGATGGTTCCATTCGCACCAAGCGGTTTTGGCTCATCCGGAATAACGCCTGACGGATGAGGGTGCGCGAGACGCCGAAATGATCGGCTAGTTTTTGTTCTGCCAGTTTGGAGCCAGGCTCAAGCCGATGCTCCACAATCGCCTTGGTTAGCGATTGGACGATGAGGTCAGTAGTAGAGTTATCCATGATTGATATTTGGATCGTTTCGAAAATTGTATACACTTTGGCGGATCGTGGCTACGGGTAGCCGTTTTTTTACAAATTGGATTCAGAGGGCTGACACATGGGTTTGAGTACACACGTTTTAGACACGATGCACGGCTGCCCTGCGGCGGGTATGGCGGTGGAATTGTGGGAGACCAGCGCTGATGGTCAGTCAACGCGCCTGCAGGCCTTCACACTCAACGACGATGGGCGTAACCCCTCGGGCTTGCTGATTGCGGACGACGCGTTACAGGTAGGAACTTACCGCTTGGTTTTTGATGTCGCGGGCTACTTCGCCGAGAAGGGCGTTGCTTTGCCCAAGCCGAATTTTCTCAACCAAGTCTCGCTTGACTTTGGTGTCGCAGAGTCCGGTGCGCACTACCATGTGCCGCTGTTGGTCAGTCCTTGGAGCTACTCCACATACCGTGGCAGCTGAGCGGTAAGGCTGACGGTTGCGACTACTTGCCCCGCTGGCCCTCGGTCAGCGTGGCGAGTTGGAAGAGCCCTGTTTTGTCATACAACCAAACCTCGGTGTAGATCACACCAGCCATCGCCACAGGCGCCGGGTAGGGGGCAGCACCGCGGGCGAGTTGCTCAATATCGGTCATGATTTGTGGCAGATGCCGAGGCGCTCTCACCCATTCAACTTTCACGACCTCGCCCACGGAGTTGATGTGCAGGTCGACAACCGCGACTGATGCAATGAGGGGCGGCAGGCGACCTTTGTAGATACGGGTCGGGTACGTGCGGTAGATGTGCTCGGCCGCGTCGCGGCGGTAAGCGAATGGTGTTGGTGCCGCAGAGCGGAATTCGGGCAGTGGCGTAGGCTCCTCAACTGGAGGCGGAGGCGGTGGCGGGGGAGGCGGTGGTTCCGGCGGTGTGATCTCTGGCTCGGGGGGCGGTGGCTCTGGAGGGGGCGGGGGCGGTGCCTCAGCGGGTGGTGCGACCGGCTCAGTCAGCACCACACTTTGGCAGCCGGCGAGTAGCACGACCAGCAACACCCAAGCGCCAAATCCAGCGCGCCAATGAGCGGTTGTGGACGCCTTGGATTGACGCTGGGACGGGTTAGGAATGTGCATGAAGGCCAGACGCCAAAGTAAAACCAGCCGAGTCTAATCGTTAAGGGCTGTGGGTGCAAAGGGTAGATTTAAGCATTCATTTTGGGTGCGGCTTGAACGTAAACGGTGCTGAACGGTAAGCACTTTTAGGCATATTTTTTTTGATGCAGTTTAGCGATCCCACAGTTAAAATATCAAGTCATTTTTTGAGGCAGCGCCGTCTCTTCGGCCGCGCGTTGCCCGCCATTTCACCTTGTCTCGGAATCCCTCAATGACCCAAGTAACCAACACCGTCCGATTTGTCCTAGACGGTCAAATCGTCGAAGCGCAGGGCGTGCGTCGAACCACCACCGTACTCGACTACCTGCGCGAAGACCTCCAACGCACTGGTACCAAAGAGGGCTGTGCCGAGGGCGACTGTGGGGCTTGCGTGATCATGGTCGGTGAATTGAATGCGGCTGGCGATGCCGTCGACTACAAGCCGGTGAACAGTTGCATCCAGCTACTGCCGGCCTTGGACGGCAAGTCAGTCAAAACGGTCGAGAGCCTAAAGAAGGCCGATGGGACCTTGCACCCCGTGCAATCCGCCATGGTCGAGTGTCACGGTTCGCAGTGCGGCTTTTGCACACCGGGCATCGTCATGAGCCTGACCAACATGGTCCAAACTAACCCCTCACCTACCCGCAAAGACGTGGCCGACGCGCTCAGCGGTAATCTGTGCCGTTGCACAGGCTACATTCCCATCATCGATGCAACCTTAAAGGCTTGCAGCCAACCCGCCTCCGCACTCAAGGTTGACGATCAAGCGGATGTGCCCCTGCTGAAAGAGATTCGTCGCCCGCAGCACCCCACCGTCAGCCTTGATGGCGACATCATTGTTCAACCAGTGGTGCGGACGCGCAAAGGCAGTGAGTTTGTATCGCCGTCAACCATCGAAGAGGTCGCGACCTACCTGACCACATTTCCAGAAACCCAACTGCTGGCCGGCAGCACTGAGATTGGATTGCAGGTCAACAAGCAGTTTTCGCGGCCCAAGCACATCTGCTACCTCGGCAATGTGAAAGCCTTAGCCACTGTTACCGAAGACGCGTCTGCGTGGACCATTGGCGCGGCGGTTTCTTTGGCAACGGTCGAAGTCTTGATTGCTCAGGCTTACCCCGACTTTGCGGAGGTTCTTCGCCGTTTTGGTTCGCCGCCCATTCGCTCGACTGCGACGTTGGCGGGCAATATCGTCAATGGGTCACCCATCGGTGACACGATGCCCTGTTTGTTGGCGTTGGGTGCCAGCTTGACTTTGCGAAAAGGCAAAGCAACGCGCAGTGTGATGCTTGAAAACTTCTACACCGGCATGAAACAAAACGTGCTGCAGCCCAGTGAGTTCGTCGAGGCGGTGGTGTTACCTAAGCCAAGCAGCAACCAAATATTCCGGGCACACAAAATATCGAAGCGCTTCGAGCAAGACATCTCTGCCACTTGCTGCGCGGTGTCCTTCACACTGAACGGTGATCGCATGGCAGGTGTGAAGGTTGCGTATAACGGCCTTGCGCCATCGCCTTGCCGCGCACCCAAGATTGAGGCGTTGCTTGAGGGAAAGACCGCAGGAGACGTTTCTGCGGATGCCATTGACGCCGCGATCGCTGATAGTTTTACCGCGCGTGACGGCTTGCGTGCAACCTGGGCTTACCGCTCATTGGTTGCCCGAAACCTGGTTATGCAATTTGTTGAAGAAGCTGCGGGCGCAGCGCAGGAGGCTTAAATCATGAACGCACCAACCGACATCAAAGGTTTGCTAAAAGCCAGTCATCAAGGGCAAGAGCTCATTCATGAATCCGCGCACCTGCACGTCACCGGTGAGGCCGATTACACAGACGATATTCCCGAGCAACGGGGTACGTTGTACGCCGCCATCATCAAATCACCGGTTGCGCATGGTGAGCTGATTGGTGAAGGCATTGACCGCGAGGCTGTGCTCGCAATGCACGGCGTCATTGCGGTGTACACCGCCAAAGATATTCCCGGTGAGAACAACTGCGGCCCGATCATCCATGACGATCCCTTTTTGGCTGAAGGGACTGTTCAGTTCCTGGGTCAACCCGTTGCCGTGGTGGTGGCCCGTGACATGCTCTACGCACGTGAGGCAGCGCATCAAGCCAAGGTCAACGTCAAAGAGTTGCCCGCGATTCTGACGATTGAGGATGCGATGGCGGCGCAGCAGTTTGTCATGCCGGCCAAAGGCATCACGCGTGGTAACCCTGCCGGGGTACTGGCTAACGCGCCACGCCGAATCACGGGCATGACCGAGTGCGGTCAGCAAGAGCAGTTCTATTTAGAGGGGCACATCAGCTACGCGGTGCCCCGCGAGGATGGCCAATTGACCTTGTACGTGTCAACGCAACACCCGGATGGCAACCAACGCGAAGCCGCCTCGGCGCTCAATTTGAGCACGGCCGATGTAGAGGTGATTTGCCGCCGCATGGGCGGTGCCTTCGGTGGCAAGGAAGGTAACGCCAGCATCTTTTCTCAAAGTGCGGCATTGGCTGCGCATAAGTTGAAGCGTCCGGTGAAGCTCCGCGTGAACCGCGATGACGACATGATGATCACCGGCAAACGCCATGATTTCCGCATCAAGTACGACGTGGGCTTTGACGAAGAGGGGCACATCCTTGCCGCCGACTTCGAGTTGGCATCACGTTGTGGTTACAGCTGCGATTTTTCTGGTCCGGTGAATGACCGAGCGGTTTTGCACATCGATAACTGCTACTACCTGCCCAACCTGCACATCATCAGCCACCGCTGTAAAACGAATACGCAAAGCGCGACAGCATTCCGCGGTTTCGGTGGCCCACAGGGTATGTTCGGCATCGAGACCGTCATTGAAGAGATCGCAACGACGCTGGGTAAGGATCCCATCGAGATTCGCCTGAAGAACCTGTACCGCGATCCCGCAGTATCCGGCGACGCGGCCAGCATGACCACTCAGTATGGGCAGCAGATTGAAGACTTTGTGGCTGACAAGCTGATCGATCAACTGCTGCAAGAAAGTGCTTACACTGCGCGTCGCCAAGCGGTGGCGGACTTCAACGCCACCAGCCGTTATCGCAAGCGTGGTTTGTCGCTGGTGCCTTTGAAGTTCGGTATCTCATTCACGGCGACCATGCTGAATCAAGGTGGCGCTTTGGTAAACATCTACATGGACGGTTCTGTGGTGGTGAACCACGGTGGCACCGAAATGGGTCAGGGCCTGAACACCAAAATGGCACAGGTGGCCGCAGATGCCTTAGGAGCGTCTGTCAAGGTGGTCCGCGTGACGGCAACCGATACACAGAAGGTCCCCAACGCTTCAGCAACGGCGGCTTCCAGTGGCGCAGACATCAATGGCGCCGCGGTGAATAACGCGTGTGGCCCATTGCGTGAACGTTTGACCAAGGTCGC
>Ga0102877_1001122_pt1 | contig 8564 bp, 9 predicted proteins | sample Colrivmeta1548B3_FD_78186 | JGI IMG/M metagenome (GOLD analysis project Ga0102877, IMG submission 78186) | Estuarine microbial communities from the Columbia River estuary - metaG 1548B-3 | ecosystem: Environmental > Aquatic > Marine > Intertidal zone > Estuary | place: USA: Columbia River Estuary...
ACGCTGCTCAAAATGCGTTCATGGCTTCTGTTAAAGCAGAAGTGGAATTGCGTTTTCCTATTGAAGAAGCGGATGAATGGTGGGGCTCATCAACTCCTTTGTGTATTAATGTGATTTACTTAGAGCACTACAAACGTAGGTATCATGACTTAGCCATATGGGTTAAAGGCACTCCGAAAGGAGAAGTTTGTGGAGGTACCGCAATGACTGCTTATGAAATTGGAGAGATGCGGAAAAATTAAATAAGATATAAATACTTTTATATTATGGGATTACTAAGATTTTTATCACGTATGGGTGCTGTTGGTGGCACTGCTAGAATTATTGCAAAACAATTCAATCACTATCGAAAACTACATCCAGATAGATTAGAAATGACTAATCAAGTTATTTTTAGATTGATAATAATGGATCGATTTAGTATTTTAAAAAATAAAAAGAAAGAAGATGTTCTTAAAGAGAAAGCATGGGAGATTAGCGGCTTGAAAGAATTAGTCATTGAAATCCTAACAATTGAAGCCGGTTTTTTAGAAAATTCAATTGAAAATCAATTAATGTTTGAGGAAATAATCGAGGAGGAACTTTTAAAGATGGGTATAAGTTCAGACGACTTATAAATCTTCGTTTGTAAAATTAAACAAATTAATTTTTTAAATTTTTTCCTTTTAATTTCAGCAATAACATTGCTGAACCCAAAAATAATCCTTTGATATTATAGCGAATATCTTCGATGTCAAATCTTCCGTGTATTGACTTCCCTATAAGTCGAATACTGATTTTATTCGAAAAAGCTTGAGCCAATTCAATTCCAAATCCAAAAATCAATAAACAAAATAAAACCAACAACCACTTTTTGGGAAATTGCAATCCAAAAAATATTGTCGCAAAAAAATAAAATGCCGCATGTAATTCTTTGTCATAGTGATGAAAAACGGCAGGAAGTTTTACGATGAAGCCTATGATGATTAAAACTACAATAGTAATGTTTGTATATAATTTGCTTCGTAGAAATTGATATAATATCATTTTGTAAAGCTAAAGCACAAATTACAAACTACGAGCAAACCGCTCAACCAACTCCTCAATATCCCCTTTCCTAGCAACGGCATTAACCCACTTACTTGGGATGGCTTCAAAACCATAACAAAGCCCTGCTAAACCGCCAGTAACTGCAGCGGTGGTGTCGGTGTCTCGGCCTAGATTTACAGCCTTCAAAACTGCGCTTGGAAAATCATTTGTAGTGAGCAAACACCAAAGACTAGCCTCTAATGTGTCAATCACATACCCACCACTTTGGATTTTATCCTCGGCTAATTTCGAAATATCTTGATTTATTATTCGATCAAAATGTGCAATTTCTGTTTGTTCAACGCCTTGTTCCGTAAAGAATTGCGGCATACTTTTTTGCAGGTCTTTGTATATCTCCAACTTGTCTTTTCCTTCAATGAGATGCTTGGCAAATTCGAGGTAATAAAAACAAGCCATCACAGAACGAATATGGCGATGCGTAACTGATGAAACCTGTTTGGTAAGTTCGAAACGCTCCGATATTGGTTTGTCTTTCGAATAAAAAATGAGTGGCAAAATGCGCATCAAAGAGCCATTACCATTTGAATCTTCGGTTGTGCCACCTGCCTGCACAGCCTTGGCTCCATTCTTGATTTTATAAAGCGCTTGCCTCGTTCCTACTCCGATATCAAAAACATGGCCCGTTGCAGTCCAGTAGTCTTTGTAATACCACTTTACAAAAATGTCTCCGATTTGATCTATATCAAAGCCCGTGCAAAGTGACTCCGCCAAACAAAATGTAAGTGCGCTATCATCAGACCAAGTTCCAGGAGGCAAATGATAGGTTCCAAAACCACGCATGTCTGTGACCGGATTTTGCTTCAAGACTTCTCGCCTTGTAAATTCTACAGGAACGCCTAGTGCGTCACCAACTGCGACTCCGAAGGTGGAAGACAAAATTAAATAACACTTCGGATTTAAATTCATTACTCAAACTAAATATCAATAAAAATTACGGTTAATATTTGCTTGTAAATTAGGATTGTTTAGAATAATACAAGGTAGAAAATATAACTTGAATATTGAGAATTAGCCCTTAAAAATTTGAGTTAACTCATACTTTGGACGAATTTATAAAACGTTTATTAGATTTATTTTTATCTTTCTATTCATAAGTTAAATCAGCAAAATATTACTACATGAATAGAAGAGATATATTTAAACGTGCGTTAACTGCATTCATAGATCGAAATGGAGACAATCTAACAAGTTCAGAAATCGAGCCTATTGCTATGAATCTTGCATACCTTGAAGTATCACAAGCAAAAAAATCAGGCAAATCAATTAATGCCATCAACGTTTTAATTGAATATGTTCAAATAGCTAATGAAACTTTTCCACTATTAAACTTTCATTCAGAATCTGTATTATTCGGTTATCAAGCCACATTGCATTGGGATGGTCTTTGGGAATTTCTACAAAACTATTTTAGCAGTAAATTGGGTTGGAGTATTGATGTAGAAGATCTTATTACGGAAAGATTTGATTCATCGTGCCACACCCGGGAAGAATATGGGCAATTCATCACTAAATCCAATACGAAACGCAAAGTTGAACTAATGTTCAAAGAAGATTATAATATAGTTATCGTTAGAATATCAGAGAGCCTTTCCGACAAAAAGGCAATGTTAGAGAGCGTAAATGGTAGAAGTAAAATTTATCGAGGAACAGACCCAGATTATCGATTTACGGTTGTTTACGATAACTTCGGTACTATTGAAGAGTTTATTTTAGAACTGATACCTCGTAGTTTAAAAATAATATATCATGAGTAGACTCGTAGCTCTTTATAATGACAATGTGTACATTCACTTATGCATTGAATTATCTGAAGGCTTTTCTCAAATCAATGAATTTATAAGTAAAATGCGGAGTTCTGGCAATTTAAAATCCAGAAATAAATTAATAAATATTTATTCGAGTATTTTTGAAATAGGAAAGTACTCAACGTTTTTTAAATATGAAGTTGAGAGGGTTATCAAACCTCATTATTCAAGATTCAGTGGAAACGAATATATACTCACTGAAGGCAATTCATCTTACCATATTTTATTAAAAATTGCAGATATAGATCTTTTAGAATTGGATCGAATTTATAATTATCAATTAACTGGATTGTTGAGAATGTATAAAAATATGTTCTCTATAATTGATGCACCAGAACATGAACTAACACAGGATTCATTAAAGAAAAGAGAGGTTTTGATTCAAAATCTTTTAGGTCAAATGCAACTTTTTCTAGACTCCGTATATAGAAGAGATGAAATCAAGGCAAGAGAAAAGCTTGAAAATGAAATTATAATGAACATACCGTATAACGGATTTTATCATTTAACCCATATTTCGAACCTAAAAAGCATCGTTGAAAAGGGAATTTTATCGAGAAATAAATTGCACTTACAGGGAATAATGCTTAGTGACATATCCAATACTGATATTCAAAATAAACGTATGAGACCTGAATCCATCTATGGAAGAATGATTCATGATTATGTCCCCCTCTATATAAATCCAAAAAATCCATTTTTAAACTCAACAAAAGTTCGTAATACATTCGATAATATTGTATTAATTGAGATTTACCCTCACATACTAGTTCAGCAAGAGAAGACACTTTTCTCTGATGGTAATGCAGCAGAAAAGGAAACAAATTTTTTCGGTAAAAAAAATGACTTGGAGAAAGTAAATTGGACTTTACTTCAGAATGGTAAATGGTCAGAAGATGAAAGTAAGCGAGTAATGTGCTCTGAAGTATTAATACCCGATGTTGTAAATTGTGAATATATTCAAAAGATATTCATCAATAATTATAATAATTTGGAAGAGGTCATGAAGTCCCAAATAAATTCATTGGGAATTAAACTTGAAATAAATAGTAATTTATTTAATCTGGAGTATGAGTTTAATTAATATAATATCCGTACCAACATCATCAGGAATTAAAACGATTGAAGTTCACAATAAAGACATCACCAATTTGGATTGGGATGTTGATCTTCTTGTTGTTTCGGCATTTCATGGAAGTTATACGCCTGCGCCACAAACTGTAATTAAAGCCCTTGAAGATAATAAATCAATTAACTTTTCGGAACTTGCTCGTTATCCTGAAGTCGATCTTAGAATTCCCTTAAGTTGTTGGGTTTCTCATCCCGTAGAGACACTTGGAAATTGTAGAATATTATGCATTGAAGGTATCAAAACAAGCATTGAAAATAACGGTGGAAGTGATGAAGCGCTATCAAATCTGTTTGGAACAATAGCGTTACTTTCTCATAAAAATATGACAATTTCTAAAATTGCAATGCCTTTATTAGGTACTGGCCACCAAGGAAATGATATTGTAAAAGTACTCCCTGTTCTCGTTGAGAAAGCGATTCATACTTTACTTCATGTTAACACTATAAGCACTATTTATTTTGTCGAAATTGATTCAAATAGAGTATCCCAAATCGATGAAACGATAAATACGCATCTCCAAAGAGAATATGATAAGCTTGAGTCTGTATTTGAAGATGACTCTCTAGTTCAATTGTTCGGGGGTGTAATCTCGAAATTATTACAAGTCAAATCAGTCAATCATAGATTATCGAGAAGTAACACCATTAACAACCTAATTTCAAAGATTTTAAGAAAAGATTTAAGATTTTATGAATTGGGAATCCTTTCCAGAAAAACAGTAGAATTATTAGTTAAAGAAATTAGTGGATTGCCAGAGACCAAAGAATATTCATTAAACGACCATATCAATGAACTTAGATTGAAAAATGTAGCCGACTGGATGATAACATATATGCATACTTTACGTGTTTTTGGAAACTCAGTGGCTCATGAGGGCATTGAAAAGACGTTTCCAAATCATATGGAAAAAGCAGATATCTTGGTTTTTGCGCATGCCTTCAGTAGATTTCTCGATTTCTATCTAAAATTCAAAGAAGAAAAAAGATAACAAATGTTCTTTTTTTAAATCACATACTCTCTAATTAGAAGAATTAGTGAGAGTCGTTTTGATGTGAGAAGCGCACATAACAGATTTCTTTGATGAAAAGAATTATATCATTAAAAGCACCCTTATCTATCATAGTTTTGAGAATCAAATAAAATTAAATAGTTTTGATTTAAAGCGACATTAGAATTGGTGAAAAGTTCACCATTGTATGACGACCTGCAATCTTTCACAAAGAAAGTTTTTTAGAATTATAAGGCTTACAAGATTCATGATCCAAACATATTAATTATAAATTACTCTTTAAACATCAAATAATGACACCAATTCAAGAAATGGTAATGACCTTATTTACCAAAACGACTATAGATAATGTAAAAGAACTATTCAAAAACGGAGGGGAAATTTCTTCAGTTGATAGTTTTGATATGAGTTTTAGATTATATAAACCAACGCCGAACTTCATCAACTTAGAATTACTAATTCAAATCCCAATTGAAACTGGTGAAGAACAAGATATTCATGGTATTGGTAGAGGAAGATTGGAAAAATCGGTAATGTTTTTTAAACCAATAGGTTATTTTGCTCAAAAGAAGGGGTTTCTAACATCAGAACTTGAAATAACGATATTAAAAGAATTCGAAAACGATCTTGATTATTTACTCAAATCCGGAAAGATTTCATCAAACGTAAAAATAAACAGACTAACGTTAGAAGAAAACGCTGTATTAGCTGCGTTTTCAATGGAGGCGGCCAACAATGCTCAAAAATATGAAGATGCGTCTTTCACTGCGAATGGACTTTATTGTGATATATTTATGACGTTTGAAGGATTTCCCCAAGTATTTCTAGATGATAGATATGGTTTAAATGGACCTATTGCGGCCTATTTAATTAAAGAACAAAATTCTGTAAAACCAATTGTTCGTTTTAAAGAACTCTTTGATAAATTTTACTCAATGAGTTTATTGACTGCATTTAAAAGACTTTAAACACCAAATCCACAGGTGTTTAAATTTCATATTAGGTAATCAATTTTAATGATGTGATAAAAATCTTTCATTTAGTATATCTTCACAGATATAGATTAATAAAAACTAAAATCTTATAATAAAATGGGACTATTCGATAATTTTTTTGGTAGCGATAATAATGAAAAAAAAAGCCAAACCTCTGTTGATTACATTCGATTAAATCTATTGGCCAAACTTGGGGAAGAAAATCTTGAATCAAAAAAATTTCATGATGCAATTAAGTACCTAAAAGAGTTTTTTGAACTTATGGAACGTAATTATTTTCCTGACTTAAATCATCTAATTCAACCTTGTTACTTTAATCTTGCATTATCTTACACGAATATAGCAGACTACTCGAATTCAATTAAATTTTGGTCAAAATTTATCGATAACGATAAAACAAATTTTAATGCATACTTTGAAAGAATGCAGTCATACTTTGCACTCAACATGTTTAATGAGGCGTTGCTTGATATAGAACACGCCATAAAGTTAAAACCAGATCGTGACGAACTATACATAAATAAAGGAATAGCATACTTAAATATGGGGAACAAAATAGAAGCTCGAAGAGCTCTTTTGAGAGCAGTTGTAATGGGCAATAGTGATGCTCAAAAATATATTAATGACTACTGCTAAAGTCACATTAAGTTTATCGTTTACCATAATAGACCAATTTATAGATGGTTCTTTGAGTTTCAAATAGGATTTACATGGACTTATTTCTGAATAGGTTATTGATGTTATATATAATCCACTTCCAAAAATCCAACTCAAAGTCAACTTAATTCAACTTAAAGTCAACTTAAGTTGGAAATGGCCGAATAACACGTGAATTGATTTTTTGCATTTTGTTGTACGTTCATACAACAAATCAGCGCAAATCTTAACTTAAGCTAGCTTTAAGTTGGAATTGTTATTTTTCAAAATAACACTACCGGTTACCTGCGAATGATTCATCGCCCCGATGGTGTTATCTCTAAAAATAACCCCTATACTTCTGTGCAGTGAGTTCGGCGTCGAGTTTGAGGTATTTGAGGAAGTTGCGCTCAGAGGTGTGGCCGCTGAATTTCATGATGGCTTGGGCCGGCATTCCTTTGAGGAATTTGAGGGTGCAGAAAGTGCGGCGGCAGGTGTGTGACGATACCTCTTCGTATTTGAGTTTGGTGACTTTGACGGTTTTTCCTGCGATTTCTCGGTAGAATTTGATTTCGTCATTCATGCCTACATTCTGGCAAATTTCTCGAATGATTTTATTGAAACGCGTGAGTTGGCTTCTTTCGTAATTCGGGAGAACTCCGTTATACTTGTTTAGGATGCGTTTGAAGCGATCAGAAAGCGGAATGATGACTTTTTTGGCCCCTTGCTTTTTGGTTTTCTTCGGGACAATATGCAACTCTTCACGCATGAAGTCGTGGGGTTGGATGCGAGAATAGTCGCTGAAGCGCAAACCGCTTTCGCAGCCAATTAAAAATAGATCACGGACAATTTGTTGGGCACTGTCTTCTAATTTGGCTTTGTCAAGGGTATTGAGGTCATCTTCAGTAAGGTAAATCTTATCGACGTCTTCCATGATGGTCGGGTAACCTTTCAAACTGAATCGGGTGGTGATGTTTTTATCAAAGCACCAGTTAAAGAAGGACTTGATATTCTTGTTCTCCTTGCCAATAGTATTAGGCATGAGGCCTGGGTCGCCTTCGGAGTTGATGGCAACAAACGAAAGATAATTGATCCACTCTTCATTGAAGTTGCTGCTTTGGGCATTGATTAAAGAAAAGGTCAGCGGGCGGCCAATGATTTTTTCGGTATTCAGCAAATGCTTGCGTAAGCCGTTATGGTAATGGCGCACATCTGGGTTGATTTTGCGCTTCTCGGCTACAAAGTCTTCAAAGTGATCCCAGAATTTTTTGGCCTTGCGGCTTTTGTTGGGCACCTTATTGAGTTTCAAGAGGTCGGCTTTGATGACCTCAGGGCTCGGAAAAAAGTCTTCGTCACGGTATTTTTTCAAGAGCGAAGCCATGACAAGTTCATACAAATCTAATTTGTCATTAATGGTGTTGGATTCTTCGTTATCAATAGTTACTTTTACACGTTGCTTCTTCTCAAGCCAAAGTTTGGGGTCCACGGAAATTCCTGTCGAAATCCGAACCCGATGATTGTCGTAAAAAACAGTCATTTGAATGCTTGATTTTCGAAGGGAGTTTACATCCCTCAAATAGAACTTTACCATTGTTAATATCTTTCTACAAAGTTACACAAAACCGTGGACGGATTCGTGGACGGATTAGGTTGCACTATGTTGTTTTCAACATTTGTAATCTTACAAAATATTTTTGTAACTAATTGATTTATAGTGTTTTATACTCAATTTTAAGCGAACCTCTGAAACCCTTGAAAACACTAGAATGGCCAAACCGTCCAGACCGCAAAACGCTTCGTTAAAGACAAGTCCTATATGGCTGTAGGAATTAGAAAACCCTAGAATGTATCAATGTTCTAGGGTTTTTGCTTTTATGGACTTTTCACTTCAAATTTTC
>Ga0102877_1001130_pt1 | contig 8534 bp, 11 predicted proteins | sample Colrivmeta1548B3_FD_78186 | JGI IMG/M metagenome (GOLD analysis project Ga0102877, IMG submission 78186) | Estuarine microbial communities from the Columbia River estuary - metaG 1548B-3 | ecosystem: Environmental > Aquatic > Marine > Intertidal zone > Estuary | place: USA: Columbia River Estuary...
GAAGACCGTGCCAGACGCAGCAGCATTGGGCAGCAGGACGACGGCTGCGGTGCCGCTGGGCGTGTAGTAGGTGGTTGTGCCGAGGATGGATGTTACGGCTGCAATGTTCGGGTTGGCCATCGTGTTCTCCTACAGTCCGTAGAGTATTGCGAACTTTATCGCAGTTGCATTTGAAACACTACCAGTTGGTCCGGTAGGTCCGGTTCCGCCAGTCGGGCCGGTTGGTCCCGCGACACTAGAATTAGCTCCAGTTGGGCCAGTCGGACCTATATCACCTGTGGGTCCGGTAGGCCCAGCAACAGTAGACGCTGCACCTGTTGCGCCTGTAGGTCCGGTCGGACCCGTAGGGCCTGCAACTGAAGACGCAGCGCCTGTCGGTCCCGTAGGCCCCATATCCCCGGTCGGGCCGGTTGGTCCCGCCACAGAAGAATTGGCCCCGGTCGGACCCGTAGGCCCCGTGCTACCCGTAGGTCCAACAACAGTAGACGCAGCCCCAGTCGGACCAGTAGGCCCAGATCCGGTCGGTCCCGTAGGCCCTGCAACGACAGAAGCTGCACCCGTTGCGCCAGTTGGGCCGGTGGGACCCGTATCACCCGTAGGCCCTGTAACAGTAGAAGCAGCACCCGTAGGCCCAGTAGGTCCAGTATTGCCCGTTGGACCCGTTGGACCGGCAACAGACGAAGCAGCGCCAGTCGGGCCTGTAGGCCCCGTGCCGCCGGTCGCACCCGTCGGGCCCGCGACTGAAGACGCGGCGCCAGTGGGTCCGGTAGGCCCCGTAGTGCCCGTGGCGCCCGTAGGCCCCGCGACAGTGGAAGCAGCGCCTGTAGGCCCAGTCGTGCCGGTCGGGCCCGTAGGCCCGATGTATTGCAAGAACTGACCAAAGGTGGCGCGCTTGGTAATGCCGCCTTGGACAATGATCGTCGTGTCCGTCCCCGTCGGGGCATTGGCCAAAGGAAGGTTGGTAATTGAGACCGGAACTAGGTTGCTCGGGACGGTGCTCATGGGACTAGATACTCCCCGCCTTCTTCAACAATGATAAAGTAGTCGTCGCTCTCCGTGACCAACCCGCCTGGGTCTGTGGTCACAGGAACGTCCGGCCGTGGGAAGTTCAACGTGATGCGCTCGGGCTGGCGAGCTGCCAATCTGTAGGGGTCGAATTGATCCTGATCCATCTCGCACACACGCAAGCCGGGATAATTAGGATCTGGCATCAGATCATCAAGCGACATCTTTCTCTGGCATCGGGCGCAGATCCCGATACCGAAAGTGGATTTCCCCCGAGGATCTAAAAAGATGCTCATCTTGTGTACGGACTTATATTAGGCGCGAAGTAGATCGGCGAATTGTCTCGCTCTTCCGCCTGCGCTAGGGCCAGGGCTTCATCAGCCGTAGCCTTAATATACGTCAAGTATTGCGGTTGCACATCAGGCAATTCTTGGCAGAGGCGCCATGAGAGCTGCCACACGATCGCCTCGTACCACCTTTGTGGTACATCAAGCGTCTCTGTCAATGTTCCGACATCCATGATGTAACGCTGACGCCAAATGACAAACTGCCCGAACATCGAGCCTTGGTCTGTCACCGGCCAGATATTCATGATCGGGATGTCGCGCTGGCGGTCGAACCAGTATTGCAGCGGGCGACCGCCAAAATACTTGTTGGGCAGGTTCGTGTAGTCGTCGCGGTTCAGGCGAGCGAGCGGGATCTCGGTCGGGTTGTTGCCGATGTAGAACTCGACGACATTGAGCGTGCCGCCGCCCGTCTCGCGCATACGAAAGTATTTCCACGTCGAGGCAACTGCGACGTCATACCATTGCCAGCGGTTGGCAACATATGCTGTAGCACCCGGTGCTATAACCTCGGTCCATGTCAGAAGATCGTTAGAACCTTCAAACTTGATGTTGAAGGATCCAGACGTCGCCATCATCACGCCGACTGTCGTGACTATGGTGCCGTCGCTCGAACTGCTGCCGTAGTCTACGTATATGTTACCGTTCGCCGACGTCTGGGCGCATGACGTGCCTAGATTTCCATCGAAAGCATAGGTGACGATGCCGCCGGCGGAGGAATACTGAGCGACGCCATTCTGCCTGAACAGCCAGCGATAGTTCGCATTCAGGATGTCAACGGTGCCATTTGGGGTAGGTATATCCGGCTGGCCCAGGTACAGGGGCAGGATGTCTTTCTGGATGCACCAGAGAGGGAACCCCTGATTGGCAAGCGAGGACAACATCAAGTAGAGATTGTCCTTCGCCGTGTCGATCATCTCTGAGGTGATTTGCTCAGGGACCATACGGCAACGCCGGAAGGCGTGATCAATCACCTTCCGGGTCTGGAATACGGTTGTTGATACAGTCCCTGATACGGTCATGTCAGCACTTGCTCATCGAGGTTTTGCCACCGCGCTTCATCATTGCAGGCGCGGACTCAGGGTTCGCTGCGCTGGCGGCTTTCGCCATTGCCATACGAATGGCGCCGACGTCAGGCTTGCCTGCGCGAGCCTCATTGACGCCTACGCCACGGCTGCCCATAGCGGGGCGATTAGCTGCCGCAGCAGCCATCGGACCAGCCCCAGTAGCGAGTGGTGAGATCATCGGGGCGCGAGGCCCAACAGGAACTCCGCGAGCCTGCTTCAACGACATGCCGCGAGGAGCCATGCCCATCGCCTGCAACGGTGAGCGGGAAGCAATGCCGCCGCTGGCCATTGGCGTTTTCTTCTCGCCCTTCATCGACTTCTCAATGGCGTCAGACTTCGCCATCTGAACCTTTTGGGCCATGCCTCCATGCATCATTTTCTTCTCGGCCATGCCGCCGCCCATCTTCTTAAGGGCGGCAGGCTTGATCATTTGCTTGACCAGCTTGCGATCCATCGCCTCGTCTTCATGCTTCATCATGCCGCCCTTTTTGAAGGCGGGCTTCTTCATTTGCTCCATCTCGCGATAGTAATCGCGATCGCGGGACTGCTTGACCTTGCCGCTCTTGACGTCCTTCACAGACACCGAGGTGTCCTTGCCGCCGTCGACATACTCAATGCCGCCGCGAGACTTCTTTGACTTGCCAGCCTCGCTAAGTGCAATGGCCATTGCCTGCTTGGGGTTCGTGACCTCTGGGCCCTTCTTTGAGCCGGAGTGCAGTTTACCCTCGCCAAATTCGTGCATGACCTTGGCGACCTTGCCGCCGCTCTTATACCCCCGCTCCAAGCGAGCGCGCTCGTCAGCATCCATGATGTCGGACGCCTCGACGTTAGTGCCGGGGATGTAACCCTTCACTGGGACATTGCCAGGCGTCCTTGCGGCAAGGGCCTTCTGCATGTGCATGGGGATGTAACCCTTCACTGGGACATCGCCAGGCTCCCCCCCCCCTTGGACATCGCCAGGCGTTCTCTTCTCCGGGTTCTTATTTTTCGGGGTAGGCTTCCTGAAAGCCTGTACGTTCGCTTTGAATTTGTCGTACTCCTTCTTAGCGGCGCCAGTCATTCTATCCATATAGGTGCCGCTCTGTATCGGAGACTTTTTCTCCAACTGAGCCATGTAGTCGTCTTGGTCGACGTAAGAGCCCTCAGCCTTCTTCATTGGAGGCTTCTTCGGCATACCGACGCCAATAAGCAGAACCATCTCTTTACCCTTGGGAGCCTTTGCTTCGCCGCCCTTGGCGTACATCTGGCCAGTCACCTTGGTCGCGCTGTCGGTAAACCCAGCCGCAGCCGGGAACTCAAAGTCCTTCACATAACGAATAGCCATGTCATTTCTCCTTTCGCCGAGCAACGGCGGCATTGTCAACGAGATTAGGATAGGGTCGGCCGGCTGCTGAAGCTCTGGCCTTAGCCTGTGATTTCTGTTTGTTTGATAGATGCTTGGGCTTTCCTTCGGGTGCAGGCTTATCCCAGAATGGCTTAACCTTGCCGCCACGGGCGTAGTCGCCATCAGGATTACCGCTGCCAGAAGAACTGAACCCAGCATCAGCCGGGAACGAGAACTCGCCATATCTTGGACCCTTTGCCATCAGTTGCAATCCCATTTACGAAGCGACAACGCCTTCCGGGTCGGTCGGCCTTTGTCGTCCTTCATCGGCCCAGGCATCCCAGACATGCGGGCGCAAAAAGACTTTCGGCGGTTGGCTGCAACTTCACTGCGCGCGGCTTGCTTCGCGCTCACGGGAGGCTTGATGTCGTGGCCTTCGGCGCGCAGAGACGCGCGCCCTTTGGCATTCAGGCCGCCTTCAGGGTTCTTGCCTTCGGCTCGTGTCCATGCACCGCCAGTTTTGTAGACTGGGGTCGCTCCACCCTTAGCCATACGCAAGCGGACCATAAGATCACCCGTAGGTTTTGATGCACTCAAGAACGATGGTGTACATATCGCCTGATGAGGCATCCGCAGTAGTAAACAACACGTCGCCGGTTACGCCGGCTCCAGCGTTGTTAGGGATGCCGCCGAAAGATGAGAGGTCCATCAGGTAGTTTGTATTCTGCGGGATCATCCAAGCGAATACGTCAGTAGTGGCATCAAAAAGGATGCGAACTTCCATGCCGTGAGTTGTCGCGTAGATTTTGTTCAGTTTCACGCCATTGCAGGCAATACCGAACGAGTTCGGGTTTAATGCCGAAACGTCTACCTTGACGACAGCCGTCTCACCAGTACCGTCAGAGATGTTGGTGAACTTCTGGATGACGAGACGTTCGCCATCAAGAATTGTCTGTGATGCTACAGTGTCAGCCATGTGGCCCTCCTAAAGGAAAGTAAGGGGAGCCGAAGCTCCCCAGCTTATTAGGCGGGGGTGACGCCGACAGCGCCGGTCTGCGTGGCGTTCGGGCCAGCCTGCAAGCCCGTAAGGCCGAGGGCAAGCACGAGGCGACGAGATCCGTCAGCAGCGCTCGACGGGGCGTAGGTGCCACGCACGTCGTTCGTGGTAGCGGTTGCGGGCGACGTGGTGTCGGCCGCCGCAAACGTACCGGCGTCGTTAGCCACAGCGCCAGCCCAGCCCGTGCGGAGGAGATAGCCAGCGTCGGTGACGCGATAGGGAAGGCCAAAGACGTCTTCATTACCAACCGTCAAGTCGCCAGTAAGAAGCGCACTCACCGCAACAGCCGTGATGGTTTTGAAAGACTTCTGACCGGCGACAAGCGTGGTCCCGTTCAGCGCGATCGTCTCAGTCTGAGCCTGGCCCCAATAGTCAGTGCCGGTGACTGTGACCGTCTGCGTCGTGTCGCCAGCGTTCGTGCTGTCTACGTTGACTGTGCGGGCATAGTCGAAGGTGGCAACGCCGCCGGTCGCAGATGCGCCATTGATGGTTGCATTGCCAGCAGCCGCAACAGCCTGAGCAGCGCAAACGGCTGTAGCAGACTTGGCTACCGGGACAATGTCGAAGATATAAACGCGACCGAGGGGGCCAACGCCGGCGAATACGGCGCCAGGGCCAGCATACGAATTAAGCTGCGGGCCGGTAGCAACGCCGATCCAAAGATCGTCTGAAAACTGTGTCATGGGGTCTGCTCCTTGAAAAGTTTGACCGTCGATAGTTTCACATAAAACAAAGGGGCGGTCCAGCCGCCCCCTTGCCTTTATTTAAGAGGGCTTAGACGCCCGGTGTTCCGAACACGCCGCGCGGATCGGTCCAGCCGAACGTATAACGCTCGGTAGCCTTAAAGCGCATGCTGTCGGTTTCAAAGTCGCCTTCCATGCTCTTTTCGAGCGGACGGCGCATCATCAACTTCAGGCCTTCCGGCGCATCCGTCTCAATCCACCAAGCGGTGGTCGAGGTCAGACGAGACAGGTTAGCCTGGCCGCCGTCGAGGAGGCCCATCGACTTGACCGGGTTGATGTCGTTGTTCGCGGTGCCGGTGCGGAGAACGCTCTTCAGGAGCACCTCAGCTTGGAACACGTTGGACGGAGACACAACCAGCTTCGTCGGGGTCAGACGGATACGCTTGCCGTTGTTGTCAACAGCGTTGCGGACCTGAATGAGGATCTGCTCAAGCGAGGTCTGCGACAGCGCGGCGGCCGTCGAGAGCTGGTTCGAGAAGGTTCCCGTGACGATCGGATGATCGGTAGCGACAAGAGACTTGCCGTCACCACCCGGATACGCACCGTTAAAGGCGCGGTTCAGGATGTTGGCGCCCAGCGTCTCCTTCGTCTCGACCAGCGACTGAGCCAAGTGCTTGGCATAGGTCTGGCCGATGCGGATGTGGTCGCCGTCTTCCACCAAGACTTTCGTCAGGGCGAAGGCGAGACCATATACGCGGTAGAGGTAACGCTGAATGAACAGCACGCCGCCGGACTGGTAGGTGACAGCGGTGCCATCGGGCAGCTCGGGAGCTGCGCCAAAGCCGTAAAGAACGGGCTCTTCATGATAATTGCGGGGAATGCCGCGTTCTTCGCGGAAAACCTGCTTCCATTCATCTGCGCGCTGGTCGTAGATGCCATCGAACGACTCATTGAGGATCGGCTCGACGATTGAACGGAAGTCCGTACTACGCATCGGAGTTGCCATGGACGGATCTCCCTATCAGAATGGGTTTTGAGTGGAGACGTACTGATGCTCAGAAATCTGAACCTGTACGACGGTGAAAGCATCTCCAGCTTCGTTGTTGATGCCGTTTGCAATACCAATCACACGCAACTGAGCCGCCGTAGACGACGACGTAGCAGCGCTTATAGTTGCGGTTGAGTAACCCAAACCATTGGAATTGGCGACGTTCGTGAAATCAGCCTGTTGGCCAACCTCAGACTGTGTTATGGGACCATCGGCCTGGATCTCGTACACGATGTACGGGTCCATGGTGTAGTAGGCGATGATGTCCGTGGCGCCCACATTGGCGGGCCAGCTCGGTGAAATCACCGGACGCTGAGCGCCAGTCGGCAGGTACTGGCAACCAGCAAAAGCACCTACAAGGCGCTCACCGGCGGCAGCAACCTCAAGGGTGCCGTTAGTCCCAATCTTCACAGGCTGACCCGTGTAGATGTCGGTGTTGTAAGTCGTCGTGATGGTGCTAGCCATCTCGCGGATAATGCCGGACGGGCTATATGCCGAACGGAGGCCGAAAGGAGCACTGGTCGAGGACATTCTCGGATCCTATTGCTAAGTGAGGGGATCCACCTAGTCGTCGAAGACGGGTCTAGGCGGGGCTTCTCGCAGGCTTGACATGCCTTCGTCCTCCATCATCCTTGACTTGGCGCTATTGGCGCTAACCATCATGCGATCATTGTCAGACACAACGCGCTCTTCTTCACGCAGCGGCGCGTCGTGGTGCGCCTCTCTCATGACACGTTGGTAGAGACGATTGGGCAGCTTTGCTGCGATCATCTCGTTGACGCCGATGCAGCCGGAGTATTCTCCGGTCTTTAGGGTAGCGTACTCCCAACCCGGAACCTCTTCAGGCTTCACGGTCTCATAACCGAGGCGCATGCGCCCCTGTACAGAGTCGCGAGGGTTAGTCGTAGTAAGCCAGCAAACATGATAGCCGGGGATTTCGGGCAAATCCGGCAATGCGCTTTGATAGAACGCGTTTCGGAACATCTCAACACGGTCATCATCGGAGAGCTCGCGGCTCTCTGTAACGCTGCGATCGTCCATCGCGCGGCTACGACGTGCCGGATCAGAGGTCTTCTTTAGGCGCTCATCACTATCTAGTCTCATCGCTCGCTCCTTTGTTTAGCGTGCTGCCTTGTTATTTCGATCCCACTCAGCGAAACGCCTAAGCATGTTGTCTCGCTTTACAGGGTCGTCCCATGCACCTGCATCTTTCAGGGCGTTAACCCTTTCAGTAGACAGGTAAACTTGTGTCTTTCCGGGGGTCGTGCCCCTGGAACCACCGACCGGCGGACTACGCCGACCAGATTTCTGAGGTCCAGTATAACCATCTTCTGCATCATCTGTAAAATGATGAGGCAAATACTTTGACACCCTGCGGTCCAACTCATCCCAGTAACGGTCTGTACTTGGGTCGAAACCTTCCGAAACAAGGCTGGCGTCGACAGTCTTTGCTATGGCGCTGTCGGGGTCATTACTTGAGGGGTTGAACCAGGGGTTCTCAGCCGCCCATTGCCGTGCTTTCATATTCACGACAGTGTCATTCCTTGGCGTGGCTGTATTGCCCACGGACTCCTTAACGCGGTTAATGTGGGCCGCGTCCGCAAGCGCACGATCGCGCTGGCGCAAGAGCTCAGGGACGCGAGCTCCGTCGCCGATCTCGATCGCCTTGGCCAATTGGTTCTCAGCCGCCGTAACCCCGTACAAGGCCTGCTGGTAGTCTTGATCCAGCGAACCTTTTTGGAAGTTAAGCGTCTGATTTTCAATGTTCTCTAGGCGTTGCTGCAATGATTGGTTCTGCTGAACCAGCCATTGCATCTCTTCGCGGGTCTTATCCCGCGCAAAACGCTGATTTTGCTTGCGGCGCTGGCGCTCAGAACGCTTGGCGTCGCGTCGGACGTCCTCGTCGTCATTGCGGCTTTCAGATAGTCGCCCGTCTTCCTGACTTTCATCATCAAGGTTATCGGGGTCTTCTCCCTCAATGACTTCGATTTCCTGCTCTTGCTCCC
>Ga0102877_1001133_pt1 | contig 8522 bp, 9 predicted proteins | sample Colrivmeta1548B3_FD_78186 | JGI IMG/M metagenome (GOLD analysis project Ga0102877, IMG submission 78186) | Estuarine microbial communities from the Columbia River estuary - metaG 1548B-3 | ecosystem: Environmental > Aquatic > Marine > Intertidal zone > Estuary | place: USA: Columbia River Estuary...
CGGTGACCATGTCGTCGCGGGTATAGATGCGGTCGAGGTCGGTGATGCCGGCCTTGTGGGCGCGGGCACGCTCGTATTCGTTGCGGAACAATAGCTTGCCGAGGATTTGCCCACCCATGCATTTGAGCGCAGCGGCGGCCAAAACGCCCTCAGGCGCGCCACCCGAGCCCATATACATATCAATGCCGGTTTTCTCGGGCTCGGCGCAATGCATGACGCCGGCCACATCGCCATCGGTGATGAGGCGGATGGCGGCGCCGGTCGAGCGGATCTCGGCGATCATTTCCTCGTGGCGCGGGCGTTCGAGGACACAGACGGTGATATCCTCGGGGCCGCAGCCCTTGGCCTTGGCCAGAGCGGCGACGCGCTCGGCGGGCGACATCTCGAGGGTCACGGTGCCGGGGGCAAAGCCGGGCCCGATGGCGAGCTTTTCCATATAGGTATCCGGCGCGTGCAGCATCGAGCCACGCGGGCCCATTGCGATCACGGCCAGCGCGTTGGGCATATCCTTGGCGGTGAGCGTCGTGCCTTCGAGCGGATCAAGCGCGATATCCACGGCGGGGCCTTTGCCGGTGCCGACTTCCTCTCCGATATAGAGCATTGGCGCCTCGTCGCGCTCGCCCTCGCCGATTACGACAACGCCCGCGATATCGAGAAGGTTGAGCTGCTTGCGCATGGCGTCCACAGCGGCCTGATCGGCGGCCTTTTCGTCGCCGCGACCGATGAGGCGGGCCGAAGCCAGCGCGGCAGCTTCCGAAACACGGGCGAGGCCCAGAGACAACATCCGGTCGTTGAAATCAATCTTCTCGGGCATCGGATGGCTCCTATCTAGGGTTTGGGGACCGCCTACCCCTTCTCAGGGGCAGGGGGCAAGTGTGTGACCGCTAACACCAGGGTCAGACGGATTCGATGCGGATCGCAACAGGCGCACCTTCGACAACGCCGGTGGTCGCCATGCCAGAGAGCGCTTCGTCGAGCGAGGAGCGGGTTGTCTTGTGGGTCACGATCAGCACCGGCGCGGTCGTGTCCTGATGGCCATACTGGCGCATCCGGTCGATCGAGATGCTGGCCTCGCCCAGAACGCGGGCGACCTTGGCCAATGCGCCGGGTTTGTCCTGAAGTTGAAGCCGCAGATAGTAGGGGGCGGGCACGGCCGCGCGGGCGGCTCGGGCCTTGCGGAGCGTCGTGGCAGGCTGGCCGAAGGTCGAGACCCGGAAGCCACGGGCAATGTCCATCACGTCGCCCATCACGGCGCTCGCGGTCGGCCCTTCGCCCGCACCTGCGCCGCGCAGGACGATCTGGCCGACGCTGTCGCCTTCGAGGACAACCATATTGGTGCCGCCCTGAAGCTGGCCCAAGGGCGAGGTGTCGGGGACAAGGCACGGCGACATCCGCTGCTCGAGGCCACGGCCCGTCATCTGCGCCACGCCGAGAAGCTTGATCTTGTAGCCCATGTCGGCGGCCTGATGGATATCCTCGATAGTGATCGCGCCGATGCCCTCAAGCTCGACCGAGGGGAAATCGACCTGCGTTCCAAAGGCGATGGCGGCCAGAAGCGAAAGCTTGTGGCCCGCGTCGATGCCGCCCACGTCGAGGTTGGGATCGGCCTCGAGATAGCCAAGTCCATCGGCCTCGTTGAAAGCCTCTTCATAGGTGAGGCCCGCATTCTCCATCCGCGTCAGGATATAGTTGCAGGTGCCGTTCATCACGCCCATGACGCGGCCGATCTCGTTGGCGGCGAGGCCTTCGGTCAGCGCCTTGATCACCGGAATGCCGCCCGCAACGGCGGCCTCGAACCGGATCACATGGCCTGTAGCCTCGGCGGCGAGGGCGAGCGCCTGACCGTGATGCGCCAAAAGCGCCTTGTTGGCGGTGACGACATCCTTGCCGGATGCAATCGCCGCTTCGGTCGCGTCCTTGGCCGCCCCTTCGGAGCCGCCCATCAGCTCGACGAACACATCCACATCCTCGCGGCGGGCCAGCGCCACCGGATCATCCTCCCAAGCGTAGTCACCCAGCGGCACGCCGCGATCCTTGCCCTTGGAGCGGGCGGAAACTGCGGTGATCACGATGGGCCGTCCGGTGCGCTGGGCCAAAAGCTCCGCATGGTTGCGGATGATCTTGACCACACCGATGCCGACCGTTCCGAGACCAGCGATACCAAGGCGAAGAGGCTGAGACATAGTGGGTCCGTCTTATTTTGTGCTTTGAGGCTGTTATCCTGTTGGCCGCTCTACTGCAACGCGCTGTTGTCGAAGCGATAGGCCCGCAAAGTTCTGGCGCGGGCTTCCAATGCCGCGAGACGCGAGGCCATCCCGCCGGAAAGGTCGGGTGCGGCGATCCGGCTCTCGGTAGGTCCGGCCCAAAGTGCGGCAAGTTCCGATTGGCTCAGAAGGCGTGGATAATCGCCGGACATGGCCTCGCCGAGCCGCCCCGGCAGGGCCGGTAGGCAGGCGGCAAGGGCCAAAAAGGAAAGGATCATCAAAAGGCGCATCGACAAAGGGCCGTCAGGAAGGGCTGCGCGACCATACAAGCGAGGCTCTGGCGGGGGCAAGCGGGCGCCAAGACTTTTCGGCGGGGCTTTTCAAATGAACAGATGTTCAGTTAGATGGCTCTCATGGCGCGCAAACAAGGCTCTCATTCCGATATTACCGGCCCCAAGGTCCGCGAAGCGGCGCTCAGGCTCATTGCCCGGCATGGCTATGCGGCGGTTTCGATGCGGCAGTTGGCGGCCGAGGTGGGGGTGCAGGCGGGGGCGCTCTATAATTACACGCCCGACAAGCAGACGCTGCTTTACGATCTGATGCGCGATCATCTGGTCGATGTGATCGAGAACTTTGACAAAGCCGATCCCAGGTCGGACGCACAAAGCCGACTTCGGGCATTTGTAAGCTTTCACATCCGCTATCACCTCCCGCGCGCAGATGCGGTGTTTGTCGCTTATATGGAGCTGCGCAACCTCGAGCCCGAGAATTTTGCCGCCATCGAGAAGCTGCGCCGCGCCTATGAGGACCGGCTCGAAGCGATCTTGCGGCAGGGCGAGGCGGAGGGTGCCTTCGCGATGAAGGACGCGCGGATCACCACCCGCGCGATCATCGGGATGCTGACCGGTTTTTTCACATGGTACCGGCAGGAAGGCCGCCTGCCGTTGGAAGAGGTCGAGGCGATCTATTGGGATCTGGTCGGCAAGGCTGTCGCCCGCTGATCCCCGTCGATCAATGCGCGGGCTTGATGAAGGTGCCGTTTCGCAGATCGCGGATCGCCTGCTGAATTTCGTCCTTGGTGTTCATCACGATCGGCCCGTGCCAGGCGACAGGCTCTTCCAGCGGTGCGCCGGAGATGAGAAGAAACCGGATCCCCTCTGGCCCGGCCTGAACCTTGATCTCGTCGCCGGTGCCAAAACGGATCAGCGTCCGGTTGCCTGACATATCGCGGATATTGACCTCTTCGCCCATGACCTCCTTTTCAAGGAGAACGCCCTGCGGCTTGGAGGCATCGACGAACTGCCCCGCGCCCGAAAAGACATAGGCAAAGGCACGGCGATAGGTGTCGATCTTGATGGTCTTGGTCACACCAGGCGGCACCGAGATATCGAGATATTGCGGATCGGCGGCGATGCCGTCAACCGGCCCGCGTTTGCCCCAGAACTCGCCCACAACGACCTTCACCTTGGTGCCGTCGTCGTCGATAATCACCGGGATGTCGGCGGATTTCACATCCTGATAGCGCGGGGCGGTCATCTTGAGGCTCGAGGGCAGGTTGGCCCAAAGCTGAAAGCCGTGCATCTGGCCGACGATATTGCCCTTGGGCATCTCTTGATGGAGGATGCCCGATCCGGCGGTCATCCACTGCACATCGCCCGCGCCAAGGGTGCCTTCGTTGCCAAGGCTGTCGCCGTGATCGACCGTTCCGGCCAAGACATAAGTGATTGTTTCAATGCCGCGATGCGGGTGCCAGGGGAAGCCGCGCATATAGTCGTCGGGCCGGTCACCGCGGAAATCGTCAAACAGGAGGAAGGGATCAAGCTCGGTCGGATCCTGAAACCCGAAGGCGCGGTGCAGGCGCACGCCGGCCCCTTCCATCGTCGGGGTGGCGCGGCGGGCTTCGAGGGTTGGGCGTAGGGACATGGGTTTCTCCTTTGGGAAGAAGATAGGCGCAGCCCCGCCTTGCGGCAATGCGCGGCGCTGTGTGGCGGCGCAGGTGGATTGTGCGCCCGTGCAAGACTGGATAGGGAGGCACAAAGGAGAACCCCCATGCTGCACCAGCCCGACGAAAATGGCGTCTATGCGCGCGTATCCGCGGCCCCGATGCGTCGGCTCTTTGCCTATGTCATGCTGGTCGGTCTTGGCGCTCTACTTTTGTGGCTCGTTTTCACAGCTCCGCCCACGGCAGGCTGGGCTTTGGTCATGGTTCTGATCGCTATGGGCGCCCTCTTTCTGGCAGAACGGATGCGCCGCGCCACGGCGACAGTATTGGAGCTGACGGCAGACGAGCTTAGGGATTCCACCGGACGGGTCTTGGCTCGGGTTGAAGATATCGAGCGGATCGACAGAGGCGTTTTCGCCTTTAAACCCTCCAACGGTTTTGTGCTCAAAACCAAGGTATCCGCGCCTGCTGCCTGGGCGCCGGGGCTATGGTGGCGGATTGGGCGACGGGTAGGGGTCGGTGGCGTGGTGCCTTCGGCGCCCGCGAAATATATGGCCGAAGTGATTGGCGCCTGGATCGAGACGCGCGGTTAGTTTTCCCGCTGTTCCGGGCCGATCCGGCGCAACTGTGCGGTGATTCCAATGCATCTTTGCCTTGGGCGCCGCGCATTCCTCAGACGCCGAAAATCACGCAATCTCCTGAAATCAGATCGATTGTTTGCCTGAATGCGTGCAAACACCCCTTTGGTCACTCATCTGCCAAACTCCCGCCACATTAACCCTCCATTTCCCGAATTAAGTGTTGACCGAATTCCGAAAGGGAAAGGTATGTCGCCCCGTTTGAAGGCACTCTTGAGAAGGTTTCGTCGCGACGAGCGTGGTTCTGCCACGATCGAAGCCGTCATTTGGTTACCTATGTTCGTGATCTTTTTCGTGATGATCGCCGATGTCTCGTTGGTATTCTTCCGACAGACCGAGGTTCTGCGCGTTGTTCAAGACGGAAACCGGGCGCTTTCTGTTGGCCGGTTTGGAGGGGCGGCCGAAGTCGAACAGTTCGTCAAGGATACCATCGCGCCCATGACCACAAGGGCGCAGGTAACGACAACAGTTAACAGCGGCGTCATCAATACGAAGGCTCTTGTGCCGGTCGAGGATCTGGTGGCCGTAGGGATGTTCAATTTCCTGAACGGTTACGATATCGCGGTCCAGTCCAACCATTATGTGGAGTGGTAGGATGCGGCGGCTGACTAAATCTTTTCAAAACTGGATTGACGACGAGCGGGGCGGGATCGCGATCTTCGGCCTCTATATGTTCATGTCGGTTTTGATCATGGCTGGTCTCGCGATCGATATGTCTCATCTGATCAACAATAAGACCAGGCTCCAAATCGCCGCCGATACAGCCGCCCATGCGGCGCTTTACAATCGTGACACCAAATCGGCCGATGACTCCAAGGTCGCGGCGCTCGCTGTCGCGAATGCGGCGATGCCGTCCGGCCGTTATGGCGATGTGTTGAAGGTTACCGACATTCACTTTGGAAGCTTCGATTTTGCCGACCAGAGTTTTACCATTGACGAGAATTCCCGCTCGGCCGTCCTCGTCACGACCAACCAGCTCGCCTCGCGTGCCAACCCGATCTCGAGTTTTCTTTTGCAGTTCATCGGATTTGCCGAGTGGGACGTATCGGTCGATTCTGTCTTCGTGACCTATCGCCCCGCCTGCCTGCGCGAAGGCTTCGTGGCTGATGGCATTGTCGATATCCAGTCGAACAACGAATTCTGGAGTGGGTTCTGCATCCACTCGAACACCCATGTGGAGCTGAATAGCAACAACACCTTCGAGGCTGGCACGATCGTGTCGATGCCAGATGAGGAAAGCATCGTCCTGCCAAACTCGGGTTGGAGCACGAACGACGGCCTGCGCGCGGCCCTGCGCGAGGGCTCCTACGAGATGCGGCTTGTCCACAAGCTTCCGGATATCATCACCCAGCTCTCGAACGCGGATGCCGAATATATCCCCGCCGGGATCAGCAGGACGGACATTCGGCGTCTGAACGAAAACAAGCTTGCAGCCGGGCGTCTCGAGCCCGGCTATATCTATATCGCCAACTGTTCCGCCGGAACGCTGACGATCGACGCAACGACCGTGAGCAACGTGGTTCTTCTGACCCCCTGCGCCATTACCTTTTCGAAGGGGACAATTGTCGAGGACTCGATCATTGTTTCGACCAATACCGGCGACAGGTCGATCTATGCTCCATCCGATCTCCAGATCGGGCGAGATGATGATTGCGCGGCAGCGGGCGGCTCGAAGGTGCTGACAATGGGCGGGATGAAATTCGCGGCCAATCTCGCGGTATTTGGCAGTCAGCTCGTCGCCACCCAGAACATCGAATTTGCGGCGCGTGCCGAGGGCATCGAGGGGGCCTCGATGATTGCGGGCGGTCTGATCTCGGGAACGTCGAATATGTCGATGGGCTTCTGCGGCGACAATGTCGAAGGATATGAGGCCGAATATTTCCGCCTTGCGCTCTAGCGAGGGCGGGGTTTCTCGGTCAAAGTCGCTGGCGGAAGGTTTTTGTCGAAAAGCGGCGTCTTTTGGCGCATTTGACGCGCTAGGGTCTGCCCGACGGCGGCTAAAGCCTGCCACGGGAGGAACGACTCGATGCGCTATTCAGGCTTCAAGGTTTTCACAGAGGGCCTGACGGGCAATAAGGGATGGAAGCCGGTCTGGCGCGATCCCGAGCCGAAGTCCGAATACGATATTGTTCTGATCGGTGGTGGCGGTCATGGGCTTTCGACGGCCTATTACCTCGCCAAGAACCACGGACTCAAGAACATCGCGGTTCTTGAGAAGGGTTATATCGGCAGCGGGAATATTGGACGGAACACGACGATTGTCCGCGCCAACTATTTTCTGCCGGGGAATTCCGAGTTCTACAGCCATTCGCTGAAGCTGTGGGAAAACCTCGAGGCTGAGCTGAACTACAACGTGATGCATTCGCAGCGCGGGCTCATCAACCTCTTCCATTCCGACGGCCAGCGCGATGCATTCGCCCGCCGTGGCAATGCGATGATCAATCAGGGCGACGATGCGATCCTGCTCGACCGCGAGGGCGTGCGCCAGCATCTGCCCTATCTCGATTTCGACAACATCCGCTTTCCCGTCTATGGCGCCCTTTTCCATCCGCGCGGTGGCACGGCGCGGCATGATGCGGTGGCATGGGGCTATGCGCGCGGGGCGGATATGCGCGGGGTGGATCTGATCCAGAACTGTGAAGTGACGGGCATCGACATCGAGGGCGGACAGGTGCGCGGGGTGCGCACCTCGCGCGGGGTGATCCGGGCCAAGAAGGTCGCCATGGTAGCCGCGGGCCGGTCGGGGCAGGTGGCGGCGATGGCGGGGATGCGCCTGCCGATCGAGAGCCACATCTTGCAAGCCTTTGTCACCGAAGGGCTGAAACCTGTGATCCACCATGTGGTCAGCTTCGGTATGGGGCATTTCTATATCAGCCAGTCCGACAAGGGCGGCCTCGTCTTTGGCGGCGATCTGGATTTCTATTCCTCCTATGCCCAGCGCGGCAATCTGCCGATGAAAGAGCACGTCATGGAAGCGGCGATGACGCTGATGCCGATGATCGGCAAGGCGCGGGTGCTGCGGTCCTGGGGCGGTGTCATGGATATGTCGCCCGATGGTTCGCCCATCATCGACAAGACCCATATCGACGGGCTTTTCGTGAATTGCGGCTGGAACTATGGGGGCTTCAAGGCGGTGCCGGCCTCGGGCTGGGCCTATGCCCATCTGATCGCCACGGGCGAACCGCATGAGACCGCCAAGCGCTATCGGCTGGACCGGTTCAGAACCGGTCGCGGGATCATGGACGAAGAGGGCACCGGCTCTCAACACAACCTGCACTGAGGGGCTGGAAATGTCGGATTTGAGTATTTTTAGCCAAAAGAAGCTGGGGGCGCGGCGATGAGAGTGGTCTGTCCGCATTGCGGCGAGCGGGATCGGCGCGAATTTACCTATCAGGGGGCGGCGGAGATTCTGGACCGTCCTGCGCCCGAGGTCGAAAATGACGCGTGGGCGGATTATCTGCACCTGCGCGAGAACCCGGCGGGCGAGACCAGGGATATGTGGTATCACGATCCTTGCGGGGCGTGGATCGTGATGCATCGCGATACGGTGAGCCATGCGGTGCATGGTGGCGAGCTTGCCTCGGAGGTCCGCAAATGAGGATCGCGGGCAAGGGGCTGATTGATACGTCGAAGACGGTTTCGTTTTCTTTTGACGGGCGGCGGATTGAAGGAGCGGAAGGCGATACTGTCACCTCGGCGCTTTTGGCCAATGACATTCGTCTTGTGGCGCGGTCGTTC
>Ga0102877_1001140_pt1 | contig 8506 bp, 17 predicted proteins | sample Colrivmeta1548B3_FD_78186 | JGI IMG/M metagenome (GOLD analysis project Ga0102877, IMG submission 78186) | Estuarine microbial communities from the Columbia River estuary - metaG 1548B-3 | ecosystem: Environmental > Aquatic > Marine > Intertidal zone > Estuary | place: USA: Columbia River Estuary...
AGCGAAGAGGAGGGAAGCCCCAATGATTTCTAGGCGTTCCATCGAAGCCACCGAGCAGCAGGTGACGGGCCGCACCCTCGCGGGCTATGCCGCCGTCTACGGGCAGGACTCGCGCGAGATCGTGGAGAACGGGCGCAGGTTCACCGAGCGAATCGCGCCGGGCGCGTTCAACGAGACCATTGGCAGCGGCGGCGACGTCAAGCTGTTCGTGAATCACCGCACCGACGAGATCCCGCTGGCGCGGACCCGCGCCGGAACCCTCACGCTGAAGTCGGACCGGAACGGCCTCGCGTTCACCGCGGACCTGCCCGACACCGTGCGCGGCGAGGAGCTGCGCGTGGCACTCGAACGCGGCGATCTGTCCGGCGAGATGTCCTTCGGCTTCTTCGTGGTCGAGGACTCCTGGAACAAGGACAGGACGCAGCGCCTCGTGAAGCGCGCGCAGCTTGTCGAGATCAGCGCCGTGACCGACGCGGCCTACCCCCAGACCAGTTCGAGCCTGCGGAGTGTGTCCGCGGCCTACTCCGATGCCGCGAATCTGCGGCTCGCACTTCATTTCAGAAGGATGGCAGACCATGGATGAGAACAACGAGCTGCACGAGATGCAGCGTCTGACGCACCAGTACCGCAACAGCCTCGCCGCCTACGAGGCGCGCACCGGGCGAACGGGCCAGCATGTCGATTTCAAGGGCAGCGGCGAGGACAAGCAGCTCTTCGCGCGCATGGACGCCGACCTCACCGCCATCGAACTGCGCGCGCAGCTCAAGGCCACCGAGGAGCGCCTTGCGAAGTTGGAGTCGCAGCCGACCCTTGAGTCTCGCGCCACCATCGCGCGCGGCGATGCCAACGACCCCGATAGCGCGGCCTACGCGGCGCGCTGGCTGAAGGCCGTCGTGACGGGCAACCAGAACGAGATTCGCGCGCTGACGCTCGGCAGCACCAACGCCGGAATCCCGACCGACATGGAACGCCGCATCGTGCAGAAGCTGCAGGATGCGAACGTGCTGCGTCAGATCTCCGTGGTCACGCAGATCGACTCGAAGCGGACCATCCCCGTCGAGAACGCGCTGCCGACCACCGCGCTCATCGGTGAAGCCTCGACCATCACTGCGAGTGATCCGACGTTCAGCGCCGCGATCTCCGTCGTGCCCTACAAGTACGCCACCCGCGTCCTGATGTCGCAGGAGTTCATCGAGGACGCCATCGGCAACGGTGGCCCCGGAAGCGCGCTCGACTACGTCGCGCAGAAGTGCGCGCTCTCCATCGCGCTGGCGCAGGAGTCGGCCTACACCATCGGCACCGGCAGCAGCCAGCCGCAGGGCATCACCGCCGGAGTCGCGCAGGGTGTCGACCTGGGCGCTGGCGTGGCGCTCACCTCCGTGACCGCGGACAACCTCATTGACGCGGCCTACACCGTGAAGCCCGTCTACCGGAACAGCCCGCGCTACCGCTGGCTGATCAGTGACACCTTCCTCCGCACTGTCCGCAAGATCAAGAACACCGTGACCACCAGCGGCCAGCTGGAGTACATCTGGACTCCGGGCACGGCGACCGTCAACGCGCTCGTGGGTGGCATGCCCGCGACCATCGCGGGAATCCCGTACAGCGTCGGGCAGTACATGCCGACCACGACTGCGGACAACGCCGTCTACGCCGTCGTCGGTGACTTCAACTACTTCGAGATCTTCGACCGCACTGGGATCACGTCGATGCTCGACCCGTACTCGAACGCGGCCACGCACCAGACGAACCTCATCCTGTACACGCGGACCGACAGCAAGGTCATGCTTCCGGAAGCCTTCGCGTACATCCGCGGTTGATCCCCCATCTCCTTGGTCCCCGCCCCCGAAAGGGGGTGCGGGGCTTTTCCCATGTCAGTACCACTTTCCACCATCAAGTCGGCCCTGAAGATCGACTATGACGATGACGATGCGGACCTGATCCGCCTTCGTGAAGTCGCCCAATCGGTCGTGGAGCGCCGCACGCAGCTCAAACTGCAGCCCGGCACCGAGACGCTGTATCTCGCGGAGTGGAAGACCACGCTCATCCCAGCCTTTCCGTTCAACGGCATCACACACGTGAGGTACCAGAACAGCTCGAACGTGCAGACCACGATGTCGAGCGGTGACTACTGGATCGACCAAACCGATGGCCCGATGCCCGTGATCCGTTTCCTCGAAGAGCCCGGCATCTACGAGGGAACAGCCATCACCGTGACCTACACGGCGGGATACAGCAGTATCCCCGATCCACTGGTGCACTGCGTCATTTCGCTCGTGGGCGCGTACTACAACAACCCCGAGGCGATCCAGCCCATCGCGCTGGCAACGGTCCCGCTGTCCGTTGAGTTCATCCTCGACCACTGGTCCACCAATTCGAGGATTCGCTGAATGATCAGCGGTGGCCGACTCATGCACGTGGCAACGCGGTTGACGCCGGACGGCGCGACCGATGCGCTGGGCATGCGTTCCGGCACGTTCACTGCATCGGGCACGTTCCGCTGCGACATGCGCACCGACGCGGCAACCGAGCAGCAGTACGCCGATGGCGTGGCCATCGTCAAGAATGTCGAGATCCGAACGCGGTGGCCGAACATCGCGCGCGTCAGCCTCACGGAACTTGATCGGCTGCAGGTGCGCGGGCGCACGCTCAAGATCAACGGCATCCGCGATCTCGACGAGGCGGGCCGAGTCGCCGTCATCGACTGCACGGAGGTGACGTGATGGCATCCATCGAAACCGCAGTGCGTGCCATGCTCACAAGCCAGACGGGCGGCGATATCGCCGCGCTGCCGGACGCGCGGATCACCCACGGCTTCCGTCTGCAGGAAACCGCGCTACCCGCGATCACCTTCGAGGTCGAGCGAACCGAATACATCACGATCGGCGCAAGCCCGCTGCGCATGGCGAACGTGGAGCTTCGCGTCATCGCGGACACCACCACCGCGGCGCTGGCGTTCGAGGATGACATTCAGACCGCCGTTCGGGTTGGAACGTTCGACACCATTCCGTTCCTCGCGGTCGATTTCTCCGGGCGGCAGGTCGAGCCCCCGAGCGTGGCTGACGGCGACGAGGCCGAGCCCGCGCAGTTGGTCTGCTATTTCACGATCTACTACTAGGAATCCCCATGGCGATCAATTCCGCTCTATCAAGCTTCTCTTTCGCAGGCAATGTGGTGGCCGACACCGGAACCGCGACCGTTTCGCTGCAGCGCCCCGCGCTCGAGCTGACCAGCATCGGTGATGCCGCGCAGCGTTTCCTAGCGGGAGTGGGCGGCGCTACCGCAAGCCTTGAGATCTTCCACGACCTCGACAACGCGGGGCACAAGGCGATGGCGGATCAGCTGAACGATGCATCGGCGGCTGCCGCTGTGGTGATCACGCTTGAGACTGGCGAGACATTCACCGGAAACGGGTTCTGCACTGGCTACGAGGTGACGGCGCAGGCGGGCAGCCTCGTCCGCGCCAATGTCACCATCCAGTTCACCAGCGCGTCCGGCTCCTCCTCCAAGCCCGTCACCATTGCGAATACCTAAATGGCCGCCAACGCCAAGATCGCTTCCCTCGCCGTCAAGATCGGGTCCACGTGGACCGCGGTCTCGGAGGTCGGCACGGCAACGATCTCCGTGCAGCGCGGCGCGCAGGAAGTGACGGAGTGGGACAACAACGACGCGCAGTACCTGCGCGGGGTGTCGCGCACCACGGTGCAGTTCGAGTGCTACTGGGATGTGTCGGTTAGCACCCATACGAAGTTCGAGAATGACGTCATCACGGCAACGGAAACGGAGATCCGTTTCGTGTTGTCCTACCCGCCAGCGCCGACCGTTCGCACCTACGAAGGCAAGTGCGTCGTGACGGGCTACGAGATCACGGCAAGGAACGGCGACCTGATCCGCGCGAACATCACGGTGCAGATGGCCACGGGAATGACGGTTACATGAGCAACATACGAGACATCATCAAGCTGCGGAACGTACCCAGTGTCGTGGACGGCGCGCCCGTGGCGCTGCGGCGACCGAGCGCGCTCGACCTGCTGGAAGCGCTGCAGTTCGCGGAGAAGACACCACAGCAGATGCTGGCGTGGTTCTGCTGGCGGCATCTGCTGGACGAAGCGGGAAACCCCGTGTTCGACACGCTCGAAGCGGCGTTGGCTGCGGATGCGTCCGTGGTCATGCGCGCCGGACAGCAGATCGAAGCCCTGTACGGAGAAGGACGGGACTAACGGAGGGCCAGCGCACGGTGCTGCGTTGCGCCCTGAATCATTCGAGCACCGATCTCGACTCCCTTTCCGTGGCGGTCATAAATGTTGAACTTGATATCCCGGATTGGGAAGGCATCCGCCGCAGGATCAACGCCCGGAAGGGCGACGGGCAAGGGGTCGGGCTACATCACGGCAACGGTGGACAGGGCATCGTTGGCCAAACTCACGCGCCAGCTCGAATCCGTGGACAAGAAGGTCCGCGACAAGGTCGCCAAGACCGCGCTCCGCGAATGGGGTAAGCAGGTTCGCCGCGTGACGAAGGCCGCGGCTTGGAAGCGCGCCGAGCGCACCAAAAAGCAGATCACCATGAAGGTGAAGGTGTACAAGCGCGCCATATGGGCTGGCGTCGGTGTCAAGACCGACCGTATCCGCAAGGGCCAGAAGGCCGAGCGCCCGGGGCGATACAGCGCGTACGTCGGCTGGAAGGCCCACTTCATGGAAGTCGGCTGGCACGCGTGGCCCAAGGGCAAGAGCGGAAACACCGAGCGCGTGCAGCAGGTTCTGCGGAACAACGAGATCGACGCCGGACGCCCGCGCATCATCAAGTACAAGCGAACGCTCAACGGCAAGGTGATCGTGCAGGCCACTCGTGAACGCAAGCGCGCTGTCTCGAAGAGCACTGCGCGAGGCGGCGGCGGGCGCGGCTGGAAGAAGGGCTTGCGCGGATATAAGGGCGTGTTCCAGTCGCAGTACGCCCGGCACTACATCTGGAAGGGCTGGCAGCACGGGAAGCGGATCGCGCCGAACCTCGTGGTGCGCGGGATCGAAGAAGGGCTGCGCGAGGCAGCGAGGGCCGCATGACAGCGATCACACCACTCAAGATCCCGATCACGGTCAACACGAGCCAAGTCGCACCGGCGATGAAGGGCGTGGAGAAGACCGTTGCCGACAGCGCGCAGCGGATCTCGAAGATCCGAGGCGCTATCACTCCCGCCCTGGGCGGTCTGGGCCTAGGCCAAGGCGCGTCGATGCTGGGCGGTTTCACGCAGCTAGGTGGCGGCATGGGCGCGGGCGCGGCAGTGGTCGGCGCTGGCGCACTGGGCCTTTCCGCTCCACTGAAGCTGTCCCAGATGTACCTGTCGAGCATGGCCACGGCCAGCCAAGGCGCGTCCCAGGCGTTGATGAAGTTCAACGAGACCGGGCAGCAGACGTACGCGGCGAACAGCGCACTGCTGCAGCAGTACGCGAACCTCGAACAGAAGGCGAAGACGCTGACCAGCGATCAGACGAGCCTCACGGGCAATTTCATGGTGGGCGCCTCGCGCGGCGGGGCCACTTCATTCCTCGACCGCGAGGCCGCCATCATCTCCGAGGGTTGGAAGGGCATCGGCGCGTTCGTCGGCACCCTCGCGGGCGGCGGCAGCTTCAAGGAAGCCTCGCTGCAGGAGCAGCTGACGGGCACGATGTCCGAATCGGAAGCCGCTAGGCTGCAGACCGAGATGGCGAAGGCCCGGCAGGCGAACGGCATGAACGCTATCGACGTTCTGGTGCCGATTCTGGGCACGCTGAAGCTGATCAAGGAGTACCTATGAACGTCGGAGCGGTATACACCTCCTACAAGACCGGCTACACGGCACGAGTCGCGGAACTTGGTCAGCCCTCCACCATCACGGAGGAAATCACGATCAAGAAAAACGATGACACGCCGATCACGCCGGATCAGGAGTGGGACGCCATCGTGCAGGAGGGTGGCCACATCCCCGAGATGAACGGCTACTACTTCGGCACCGTTCCGGCTGGCGCGACGTGGGAGCAGTACCTCCGATGCCGCAGTCATTCGTGGCGAAGCGGTCCGCGCGGCATCCTCGTGGTGAGTGTCGAGTATTCAACCCTGTACATGCTCGACCCGGCGGCGGCCACCGAGCGCTACGCAGCGCCTTCAAGCGTCGATTTCGCCAGCCGTTCGCGCTCCGTCACGCTGTACCGCACCTCGTGGACCACGCAGCCGCCCACAACGTCGGCCAACATCACCGCGGACATCGGTGGAAACGCCATCGGTGGCGGATTCGTCGGCAAGCCGGACCAGGTGAATCAAGTGGCCATTCGGGTGAAGACCACGTTGGACGCGTCCGCCGTCGCCATGGACGCCGTCTATGGCAACCGCTACACGATCGTCGGAAAGCGGAACACCGACGCCGTTGGTGGATTCCCCGCGTACTCGCTGGTGTGCGAAGGCGTGAGCGCGGCGAAGGTAGGCGGCGGCTACGAGTTCTACGAGGTGACGTTCGATCTCGTGTGGGACCGCTGGTATCACTTCGAGCAGGTGCCGACCATCGCGGAAGCGGGCCTACCCCGGCAGAACAGCAGCTTTGGGCCGGACGAAGTCAAGTGGCAGCGCGTCGAACTTCCAACCGCGGCCTTCCTGCCGATCATGTTCCCCGCGATACCCGGACCGGGCACCGACACTGCATGGCAGGACCGCACCCTGAAGGGGTTCTGGACGCCATGAGCTTCCTAGGTGACATCCGCCGTCAGCAACTCGACATCCAGCGCGTGGCGTCGAAGTCGCCGCAGTACCCGTCGATGGGACAGGGGATGGTGCTGATGAAAGTGATCAGCAGCACGCTGATCACTGGCAGCGACAAGCGGTATCTGTACACGCTGCGCGAGGCCGTTGTGTCGGCAGCGCCGACCTACGCGCCGACGCAGTCGGTCAACCTGCCGCAGTATTTCGGCCTGTCGGTGTCGGAGCTATCGAACGCCGGGCCGACGTATTCCTATGGGATCACAGCTGGCAACGTGCCAGCCGGATTCAACGCCGTGGCGATACCGACCAATTCGTATTGCGCGGCTTTCCCGCACTACACAACCGAAGGCGATGTCGTGTTCCTGATCGTGAACACGCAGGCCATCGACGGAGCGTGCAACCCATAATGGCACACCCAAGCGACACCCCCCAGCGTGACATCATCATTGAGAGCGGCAGCACGTTCACCATGGCCGTTAAGTGGACTGGAAACGTGGCCGGCCAGAGCTTCGCCATGAAGGGCCGCGCATCCCACGGATCGTCCACCGTCGTTTTCGATCTCTCGACGCTGAACGGCGATATCGCTGCCACGCACGGTGGCGGCGAAACAACCATCACCGTCACCATCGCCGCAACCGCGACGGCGGCATTCACCGCACCCCAGTACGGGGTGTACGATCTTGAGGGCACTACCGCTGGGGTCACCACGCGGTTTGCCGAAGGCACCTACTACATCACTCCGAACGCCACGAGGTAACACCATGGGATACAAGTTCTGCCGCCCGACTGCGGGCGCTGCGTACACGGCACTCGACACCATCAAGGGCGAAGTCAACGCCATGCTGATCAACGGCACTGGCGTGACGGTTCGCGTTGTCGGCCCTGCGGCGGACGCAACCGCTGCCGCTGCGCAGGACACTGCGGGCATCTACATGTCCATGCCATCCGTCGCGCAGGCGGTCTACCTCATCAACTGCGACCCCTCCCAGACGTGGATCAAGGCCGAGTCAGGCGGCGGAAACCTGCAGGCGCAGTTTAACTGGTGACACCATGGACGTGGGCACTCTCGCCGGGGCACTTGGAATCATCGCCAGCGTGGTGACTACCACGATGGTTGTCGTCGGCAAGTTGACGCGCGTGGAGGTCATGCTGGCCGAGCTGCGCGCGACCATGGCGCACTACGAAAGCCGCATCGCGGCACTGGAGCGGAAACAGAATGAAAGGCAACCGTAAAACAACCTTCGCGGGCATCGCGGCCATCCTCACGGCGGCGGCGGGCATCCTGAACGGCTGGCCCGAGGCAGTCGATTGGCCCGCAGCCATCTCCGCGATCATCGCGGGCGTGGGCCTCATCATGGCCAAGGACGCAGAGAAGATTGCTTGAACGCGTGCTCACCAACATCGCCATCGCCATCCTCGCGCACTACGCGCGAAGGCCGCGTGCCGTGGATGCCGACAACGATCCGCGCCGCGCTCGTGCTGCCGATGCTGTGCGCGAGTGGCTGCGGCGAAACAGTTCTGGTCCGTAGTGGTTCTCCCGTACGCATTGCCGAGCCCGTGTACGTGTTTCAGTTGGAGGGCGGCGAGTGGGTGCGCAGCGCCCAGCGCGTAGACGTACGCGGTTGGTACGCCGTGAGCCCCGAGGAGGTCGAGTGAGCAACCTGTACAAGTGGTGCTGCTGCGGCGCCCAGGGCGATCCGTGCGCGCCCGCGTGCGAGTGCGATTCCTCGTACATCATCTCCGCCATGAGCGGGCAACTCGCGTGGGAGTATTCAGAGCT
>Ga0102877_1001163_pt1 | contig 8452 bp, 4 predicted proteins | sample Colrivmeta1548B3_FD_78186 | JGI IMG/M metagenome (GOLD analysis project Ga0102877, IMG submission 78186) | Estuarine microbial communities from the Columbia River estuary - metaG 1548B-3 | ecosystem: Environmental > Aquatic > Marine > Intertidal zone > Estuary | place: USA: Columbia River Estuary...
AAAGCCATCTATATGCATGGTTTTATAGGGTACGCGTTTTTCTTTTTGTGTTAATTTAAGATCCGCTGTCTTTCGAATTTCTTTAAGATTATCAACGCTTTCAAAGCTGTCTATTTCCTTTGCTTTTGCGAGATAGTTATGTTTCACTTCTACTAGATGTTTTAAAGCAAAGTCTCGCTGCTTGCTTTCATTTTTTCCCTTGGTATAATAGCGCTCGGCGTTTGCTTGTGGGCTAAGGGTATTTTGGAGTTTTATAACCACCTCATGTGTACCCTCAAAACTGAGTAGTTTAACCTCTGATGCTCCTTTGTTGATTTGCCATAAATTTGCCATGAGCAAATCAGCTTTTTCTTTGTAGGAACTAGCTCTATTGAGCTCTTCCAAGCGTTTTTGAGCAGACTTCACCTTCTTTTCCAGCATAGAGAGTTCTTTGTGCAGTTGTCCAAGGTGAGAACCCTTGGTTTGGGCGTATACCTGATGTGATATAAATAAACGTGCATGTTGATCTAAGGCTTGCGTAATCTCCTCGAACTGGGCAATAGGCTCTGCTCCTGCCTCATAATCTAACGTGTATTTCTTTACGCCTTTGTTTAAAAATAGCGGTTGCTTTAAAACTTGCTGCTTGAGTTTATCGAGTGCAATTACTCTCTCCGTACTAGTCATTTCGTCAAACGATAAATGGGTAAGTTGTAGTCGCTCATTCTCGTTTAGAAACCGCAAATCACTTACTTTTTTGTCTTCCAACTGCCATGTATTGATTTCATACGTTTCTACTTTACTGGTTTTTACGGGAAATGCTTCTTGCCAACTATTAGACTGGTAATGTGTTAGTTGCGCAAACTTCCCAAACAGATAAAAGGCCAAAACCTGTTGGTCTTCAAATACAATATCAAACCGTCTATCATACGGGAAAGTGAGTATTTCAGTTACTTTTACCCCTTTCAAACTTCGAAATACTGGAAGCCTATTTTTCTTTTGAAGCTTTTCTAAATCCGGTGTTTGAAAATAAGCTTGTCCTTGAAAAAAACTTACTTTAACACCCTCCTTATCAAAAATTAAGTATACGTCAAACTGAGACGTGGTAAAGAGTTCTGTAAGTCGCTTACCTACGAGTTTAGCTCGGAGCTGTATAGCAAGTCGTTCGATGAGGAAAGCATTCATGTTGGATGTTCAAAGGTATTCGTATTTCAGGAACCTAAATCGGAAACGATTATTATCCTATTGTGCACTTAGTATTCTCCAAATACATCGGTTAAACACTCGCATCCGTTTTCGGTAATTACGATAGTGTGTTCAAACTGAGCCGATAGTTTACGATCACGTGTGCGTGCTGTCCATCCGTCACCTTTGTCTACGATACATTCGGGCACTCCTTCGTTAATCATTGGCTCTATGGTAAATACCATTCCTGGCTTCATTTTCTTTCCGGTATTCTTTTCTCCCACATGACTCACTTCAGGCTCTTCATGAAATTGAAGTCCCACGCCATGCCCACAAAATTGCCATACCACCCCAAATCCTTTGCTTTCTGCATAACGTTGGATCTCATAGCCTATGTTACCAAATCTATTCCCAGGTCGACATTGTTTTACGCCAATGGCAAGACACTCTCTGGTTACGTCAATCAGATTCTGTGCATTATCCGCAATTTTACCTACCGCATACATTCTACACGTATCTCCAAAATAGCCGTTTAAGATAGTAGTTACATCAACATTCAAAATATCTCCTTCTTTCAGCACATAGTCGTTAGGCACACCATGACAAATCACTTCGTTAGGACTTGCGCAAATAGCTCCACTAAATGCAGGTGAGCCGTGAGATTTATAGCCTAAGGTTGCAGACTTAGCTCCATGATCGGTGATGTATTCTAATGCTTTATCATTTATGAATTTGGTGGTATTACCTGCCACTACAAATTGCTCTAAGTACTTAAGCACGTTGGCCGCGAGTATGGAACTCTTTCTAATACATTCAATCTGCTCTTTCGTTTTTATTTTTATTGCCATGTTAACTATTAGCCTGCAAAGGTAGTTAGTCGTTTATCAAATTCAAACTGTATAATAAGCTGTGTTACTACTTCACTATTTTGCGAATAAGCATTCCGCAGTTGGTATTTAGTTGTAAGAAATAGACACCGCTTGGTAAATGGCTAATATCGATTGAAAACGATGATTGATTGCCCTGTAATACGTCAGCCTTCAAAGACTTGCCATGGGCATCAACGAGTGAATAGTTTGTCGCCTGTGCTTTTTCTAGGACTACACGTAGTTCGTTTTGTGAAGGATTAGGATAAATAAGCATCTGATGAGACACTTGAGAGATACTTCCTATGCGTTGCGATGTTCTGATACTTTTGTCGGTATAGACTTTATAGGCACCTGGAGCGCAATTAATACTCATTTTGATATCGGTTACATTAATACTATCTCCACTAAAATACTCGTACCACATTCCCGTGTGCTGAAAATCGCCAATCAGATCTGCTGTTGTAACATCAAAATTACCCATCACCACAAAATTTTGACTTGCATCCGATAAATGTACTCGTTTGCCTTTTCCTCCTAAATCTAGCTTTACGTCATTTCCTTCAAAGGCTTTATAAGTGAGTTTAAGTTGATTCATTTCTGACATTACACGGTAAATATCCTTTCTGTTTCCAGCAGTATTATAATCCCATTTAATAGGCTTATTTCCTACTCTTCCGTTAAAGTCAATTGCGTAGTCGTAGCCTAATTCTTGAAATTGCCACATTAATTTAGGCCCAGGTATAGCACTAAAAATTACCCAAGTAAGCTCACTTCGATCTAAGGCTGTATTGATGTCTTTCACTGAATAACTTCCACTTGAATTTCCATATTGCAGGTTTTTGTAAAGCATACGTTCTTCGTCATGACTTTCTGCATACGCCAGAAGTTTAGGGTTATTCCATCCCCGTGATTGGTGATAAGCGTTCGTAAAATTAGAGGTATAGCCCATACTTGCTTCTGTTGCCTCGTGATTCATATTGCCCCAAAACATACAACCATAATTAGCTAAATCCTTTTCTTCACTATTATCTGCAAAATGCTCAAGAATTACGTAGGCATTGGGATTTACGGATTTTACTTCATTGTAAATTCGTTTCAGGTTATTTACCCGGTCTATATCATAAGCACCCCATGCTCCTACATTACCCAATGTGTTTTTTTGGGTAAATCCCTTAGACAAATCAAATCTAAATCCATCTAGCTTGAATTCAGTTAGCCAATATTCCATAATTTGTTTGAGATAAGCTCTTAGCGCCGCACTCTCATGGTTTAAGTCATAACCGACGTTAAAATCATGTTTGGCATCTGTATTGACAAATGGATTTTGACCTGTTGGCTTAAAGGTAGTAGCATCCCAATACAATTGACACAAAGGATTTTGACTGAAAGCATGATTATATACCACGTCTACAATCACCGCTATCCCTCGTTTATGGCAGGCGTCTACAAAAGCTTTAAGTGAAGCAGGTGTCCCATAATATTTGTCCAAAGCCATGTGATACGAAGGGTTGTAGCCCCAGCTCTCGTTACCTTCAAATTCATTGATAGGCATTAACTCTATTGCATTTATCCCAAGATTAACCAAGTAATCTAAAGTGTCCAATAAGGTCTTGTAATTATGCTTCGCCACGAAGTCTCTAACGAGCATTTCGTACACAATTAACTTATTTTCTTCGGGAGCAATAAAATCGCTCACTTCCCAAGTGTAGGGAGTTTTGGTCATTTCGATCAATGATGCTATCCCCGAGGTTTTGCCTTGTGGATATGGATGCGGATTAGGATAGGTTTCTGCTGCGATGTACTGATCATTATTGGGATCTAAAACCAACTCACTGTAGGGATCGGCAATAATAATTTCGCCATCTACCAAGTACTGAAAAGCATAACGCTCATTCGCTTGAAGGTTTGGTATTTCTATCCACCAAGTAGCTCCATCGCTGGCACGTTTCATAAAGTAGTCTGTACTTACCGTCCAGTTGTTAAAATCGCCAATCACGTAAACATACTTTTTGTAGGGAGCAAACAAAGCAAGAGTTAGACTGGTTGACGTCGTTCTGTTTATGCCCAACTTGGCACCTGTCGGCAATGCTTCAATAACTAAACTGGGATTAATCACATAATTGACCGTGTCGTAAGCAAGAGTTCCAGCAGCGTCAGCAGCTAAAATCACTTGATAATCGCCTGGTGTTGTGGCTGTGTAGGTGTATGAAATAGATGTCCCCACATTGGAAGCTACATCAGTCCCATTAATATTAACGGCTAACGTAGCACTCATGGATGAGCCACCGTTTATCGTTATTGATTCACCTATACTGTATATTTTATTTTGACTAGGCGAGGCAATAGTTGCGTACAACCCTCCTGAATACAGCTGAATAAAAATATCAGAACCATCGGCATTGCGTCCAGATATGTTGCCAGCTTCATTTCTAAACAAGATGGCTATTTTTTCTATGGATTCTCCAGACGGCACGCCATAGTATGCTCGTATATCTGAAATACTCAATGTATACTTATCATTTCCAATACCAGTTAAAACGGGTGCATTAGCCGTACCCCAAGTTCCTTTGGTATATTTCCAATCGGTATTAGAAGTGCTATTATTGGTAATTACACCGGTATGTGCATACACAACTCCTGCAAATCCTGACATACCCCCATTACCTTCTTTTGCATCAAAGGTTATTACGATTGCACTACTTTCTGTTGGAAAGGACGGAGAAACAGTTACGACTTGCGCTTTTAGATCTAAAAAACTTAGAATAAGGACTAATGATAGCAGTAAAAATCTACTTAACACTTTAAACATTGGTCAAAGTTGCAGAAAAGAATTTTACGAAACGAATCAGTAGTGTAAAAATGACACTAAGTCGTTACAACAAAATTATTTTTAAAAGTACAAATATGCCATGATATATTCATAATCAATCGCTTATAAATACATTAACATAGAACTTAAAAAAATAACATGTGGAAAAATACAGTGAATTATGCCTCTTGTTGAAAGTTCGATTCATACATGTAATACATCAAAATTTATCAGCTAAAATTCATATAAAAACAACCTTTAATCATTCATTACCAACGTTATAACACAAAATTATTTTATCATAAAAAACGGCATTTCAAATTTAATTGCATTAATTAGTTGAATTTATATATTTGTACCACGTTAAGACTTAGCGTAAATATTACACTAAGTATATAGTTAAATAATATATGAACATATTAAAAAGCAAAGTTGTCATTCTCCTTATTTCTGCTGTTCTATTTTCAAGTGCAGCGATTGGGCAAACTAAAATTACGGGTACAGTTGCAGACAATGAGACCAAAGAACCTTTGGTAGGTGCTTACATTCAGTTAATAGGATCAAAAGGCGGTGCTATTACAGATGGTACGGGTAAGTTCTCATTTGACCTTCCGGCTAATGTAAAATCTTTCAAAGTGAGTTTTATTGGATATACCCAACAAACTATTGAAATAGGAAACCAAACTCAATTTACTATTTTGCTAAAGTCACAAGATGATTTAGACGAAGTAATTGTAATTGCTTATGGTACTCAAAAGAAAAGTGACAAAACAGGGGCCGTAACGCAAGTTTCCGCTGATGAACTAAATAAAGGAAGAATTACTGATCCTATTCAAGGACTACAAGGTAAGGCTGCGGGAGTTAACGTATCAAAACAAGGTGGTGACCCTAATGCTGGTTTTAGCGTAAACATACGAGGTAGTGCTAGTATTACAGGCGGCACAGGACCTTTGTATGTGGTGGACGGCGTAATTGGTATAGATCCTACTACTATCAACCCAGACGATATTGCTACTTTTAACGTATTGAAAGATGCGGCATCTACATCGCTATATGGTACACAAGGTAGTAATGGTGTCATCATCATAACCACAAAAGGTGGGTCTATGGGAGGTGCTGTTTCAGACAGAATTAATATAGAATACAACAATTTTGTTGCTTTTGATAAAGTAGCTAACAGACTTGACTTCTTAAGTGGAGACGAGCTTCGAGATTATGCCATCAAAACAAACAATGCAAACTTCCAAGATAATGGAGCCAACACCGATTGGATGGATGCCATATACAGAACAGGCATATCTCAACAACATACCGTAGCTGTGAGCAAAAGCGATGAGAATACAAACTATCGTCTTTCTTTGTCTACCAACAAATTAACAGGAGTATTGAAGGGAACTGATAAAACTAGAAATATTGCTAGATTTAACATTTCTCAGAAGGCGCTAGATGACAAGCTTACCATCTCTGCCAGACTTAGTGCCACGCTAGAAACCAATAACTACGTAAAGTATGATGGAGGAAGTGATCCTAAGAATGTGATTTACCAGGCCATGAGAAGAGCGCCTACTGATCCTATTACCAATGCAGACGGAAGTTTCTTTGAAACCGATAGAAATTTCCAATACAACAATCCAGTCGCGATTTTAGACCAGTTTACTAATACCCGTGATGCCAAAAGATATTGAACCAACGTTTATGCAGCATATGCCATTACCATAAACCTAGAAGCGAGAGTAACCGGAGCTTTAGGTCGTGATGACGACCAGTCTTGGTATGCAGAACCAGCTAGCGCATTTAGTAATACTACCAATGGTTTGGCAAGTAGATCGTACAACAACAAATCATATAATTACATATCTGAAATATTGTCCTACAACAACACTTTCAATGAAAAGCATAGTTTAAACGTATTAGGAGGCCACAGTTGGCAATCTGTTTCTTACGATGGTTTTAGAACAGAAGCTAGAAATATTGACCCGTTTTATGAAGGTGTTGGAGCCGATAACTTAAAAGCTTACAGTGAGCTAGAATGGGGTTACGCTTCATCTTACCGTAGTACACCTGAAGGATTAGCTTCTGTATTTTCAAGAGCAATTTATGACTTTAATAAAAAGTATTACATGACTGCTTCGCTTAGAAGAGATAAGTCGAGTAAATATGGTGACGATGTAGAATGGGGTACTTTTTGGGCACTTTCATCTGCATGGAATATCAAGAAAGAAAATTTTGCTAAAAATTGGAATGATGTGTCTGACCTAAGATTGCGAGTAGGTTACGGTCTTACAGGTAATGCAGACATACCCAACAACATCGACCGTGTGCGCTATGAGCCAACCAGCAAAGGCATTGATTCTGAAACAGGTCAAGAGATTATTATTTGGAACAATAACAGAGGTAACATTCCTAATCCAGATTTAGCCTGGGAAGAAGTAAGAGAACTTAACTTAGGTTTGGATTTTGGTTTCTTTAAAAACAGAATCACCGGTTCTGTGGAATTGTACAGTAAGAACACTAACGGGCTTGTAATGGAAGTATCTGTGCCTGTGCCACCTAATATTGCTCCAAAGAAATATGAAAATGCGGGCGAGATAAAAAATAACGGGATAGAGTTAACCTTGAATGGTATTGTACTTGATCAGAAAAATTTCCAATGGAAAACAACTTTCGTCGCATCTAAAAACAAACAAGAAACCATAACTCTTGGTAACCTCGAAGCGAATAGTCTGGGTATCAAAAAACTATATGTATCTGGTAGAGGCTTAGTCGGTGGCGACAACTATACACAAGTAATTCTTCCAGGTTATGAAATAGGGTCATTCTTTTTACCCGTATATAAAGGCTTAACCAGTGACGGTAAGTTCTTATTTGAAACAGAAGCAGGAGGTGTAACGCGAGATGTAACAAAAGCAAAAAGACAATTTGTAGGAAGTGCACAACCAGATATTATCATTGGTTGGTCAAATTACTTTCAGATTTATAAAAACTTTGATGCTAGTTTTAGTTTACGTGGTATTTTTGGTCATCAGATTTTTAACGTAACTAAAATGGTGTTTAGTAATCCTGCCGACGCTCCAAATCAAAACGTACTGGCTTCTGCTATCGTAGGAGAAAGTGCAACGATTACAAGCGACCCTACCATCAGTACTTACTACTTAGAAGATGGTGATTTTGTAAAACTAGATAACCTATCCTTTGGATATAACATTCCTTTTAGCCCAGAAAGCAAAATTAAAAACCTACGCGTTTATCTAACAGGTAACAACGTTTGGATGTGGACTAAGTATTCTGGTCTAGACCCAGAGCTTAATTTTAGTGGAACTGAATTTGGTAGAGATCAATACGATGTTTACCCAAGAACCAGAAGTATTAGCATCGGAATTAACACTACTTTTTAAAACATTACAATCATGAAAAAGCATTTAAAATCAATATTACTAGGAGGCGCCGTTCTTACTATCGCAGCGTGCACCAAGTTTGATGATAAAATATATGACGCTTCAGCTGTCAACAAACCTGATCCCGGAGTTGTTTACGCGGAACTAAGAGATCTTATAGATGATAATGGCTGGTGGTTTTGGGCACAAGAAGTTCCTTCTGACGAAATTGCATTTCC
>Ga0102877_1001177_pt1 | contig 8390 bp, 11 predicted proteins | sample Colrivmeta1548B3_FD_78186 | JGI IMG/M metagenome (GOLD analysis project Ga0102877, IMG submission 78186) | Estuarine microbial communities from the Columbia River estuary - metaG 1548B-3 | ecosystem: Environmental > Aquatic > Marine > Intertidal zone > Estuary | place: USA: Columbia River Estuary...
ATTTCCGATGAAGCAGCACGGCACCTATTGGTATCACAGCCATAGCCACATGCAGGAAGCGATGGGCATGTATGGCGCGCTCATAGTCGATCCCGTTGGCAAAGACCCAATTGCTTATGACCGCGAGCATGTCTTGGTGTTATCAGACTGGAGTTTTGCACACGCGCATGTCAACTTTACCAAGCAGAAGCAAAAAGCAGGCTATTTTAACAAGCGCAAACAGACTTTTGCAGGCCTTGCCAAGGGCGAAGATCAGCCGCTGTCCGAACGCATGATGTGGGGGCAGATGTTGATGGACCCCACCGACATCGCCGATGTAACCGGCGCTTATTATCATTATCTCATCAACGGGCACGATAGCATGGGCAACTGGACCGGCATTTTCAAACCGGGCGAGCGTGTGCGTCTTCGTATTATCAATGCGGCAGCGATGAGCAATTTTAACATCCGCGTCCCGGGCCTGCCGATGACTATAGTCGCCGCCGACGGCTTGCCGCTAAGTCCGGTCGAAACCGACGAGTTCCAGATTGCCGTTGCCGAGACTTGGGACGTGGTCATCGAACCTAAAGAAGCGATCCCAATTGCCTTTATTGCTGAATCCATTGACCGTTCAGGCCAATGCCGTGCGACGCTGGCACCGCAAATGGGAATGGTGGCACCGATACCGCCACTTCGCGAACGGCCTCTGCTGACCATGAAGGACATGGGCATGGATCACGGCAGTGGTGGCGGTGACATGGCGGGCATGGATCATAGCAAGATGACGCCTGAAGAAATGGCCGCAATGGATAGCGCGATGGGCAAAATGGATCATGGCTCCATGAACATGCGCGACCCATCAGTTGCGCCGCAGGTAAAAATGGGGCCGGGTGTGGCCAGCCTTGCGCCGATGCCGATGGATCGCAATAAAGAGCGGCCAACCGGTTTGGAGAAAGTCCCGCACAGGGTGCTGACGCTTAGCCAGCTTCGAGCGCTTGAACCCAATCCGGACCAGCGCATTCCCTCACGTGAAATAGACGTCCATCTGACCGCTAATATGGAGCGCTATATGTGGTCGATGGACGGCGAGAAATATAGCGAGAAAACAGAGCCGCTGCCGTTTCGCCACAATGAGCGTGTGCGCGTGAACCTCATTAATCACACGATGATGCCGCACCCGATCCATTTGCACGGCCATTTTTTCGAAGTGGTGAACGGACAGAAAGGGCAATACCCGCGCAAAAATGTCGTCAATGTGTTGCCGGGGGCAAAGGTCACGTTTGACTTTACTGCCGATGCGATGGGTGACTGGGCATTTCACTGTCATATGTTGATGCATATGCATGCAGGCATGTTCCGGGTTGTCACTGTTCGGCATGAAGAGGAAGGGCAATGAACTATTCTCTGTTGCTTCCTGTCGCCGCTTTGTTTGCAGCCCCTGCTTTCGCGCAGTCGAGCCATCAAGGGCATGACATGCCTGCCGAGAAGGCCGAACCTAGCGCATCCCCGCCTGCAAGCGATCCACATGCTGGTCACGACATGAGCGCAGCAGATGAGCCGGTCACTGAACAACCAGCTTTAGAAGCGGCTGATCCCCATGCGGGTCATGATATGAGTGCCGGTGAAGCCGAAACGGAGGATGTCGGCAATGTCCCAGCCCCGGCACCGCCAAGCGATCACGCGGCGGATGCTATATTTGGCAGCGATGTAATGGCGCGTTCACGCAAAGAACTCGCGTATGAAGTAGGTGGCATGGGCTATTCGCTGGTGACCATCGACCTGCTCGAAGTCGGCTTCCAAAAGGGCCGCGAAAGCTATCGCTTTGAAGGCGAGGCTTTTACCGGCGGCAACATCAACCGCTTCGATTTGAAGTTTGAAGGCGAAGGCGCGTTTGGTGAGCGCATCGATGATCTGGAATTGCAGGCGCTCTACTCGCGGGCAATTGCGCCATACTGGAACCTGCAAGCCGGTGTGCGGTATGACATTAAGCCGGACCCGTCGCGCACCTATCTCGTAGCAGGTGTCGAAGGAATAGCGCCCTATTGGTTCAAGGTGAACGCTGCTGGCTTTGTGTCGAACAAGGGCGAGTTGCGCGCACGGCTGGAGGCATCTTATGACCAGCGAATTACGCAATCGCTCATCTTGCAGCCGCGCATCGAAGCAAATATCGCTTTCCAGAACATTCGCGCTATCGGTGTCGGGTCAGGATTGACAGATTTTGAAGCTGGATTACGGCTGCGTTATGAGATCGAGCAAGAAATTGCGCCCTATATTGGCGTGGAATGGCGCAAACAGACGGACGCGACTGCTCGTTTTTCACGGGCGGCAGGGGAAGATCCTGAAACATTCAGCCTTGTTGCCGGGATAAGGATCTGGTTCTGAGCAGCAGACGCACCCGTGTCCATCTAACTGCAAGCCGTATCCACAAATGGTTGGCTTTGGTAATTGGTGCGCAACTGCTGATCTGGTTTGCCAGCGGCGTGATCATGAGCTTTTTGCCCATTGACAAGGTTCGCGGTGAGCATTTGGTAAACCGTGACGTAGTGACGACGATCCCGGCAGGCATCAGGTTCGCCGATCCAGCGCAGATTAGCATCAAGGCCAAAGCGCCGGTGGAAGCTATCAACTGGCACATGCTTGGCGGCCAGATGGTTGCCGAAGTGACAACAGCAAAAGGCATCATGCTCTTCGATGCCCAAACAGGCGAGCTGATTCCGCCAGTTGGCGCCACGCAAGCAACCGTCATCGCGAATGCGGCGTGGAAGTCAGCCGCGAAGCCGACTTCCAAAGCATCGCGCGTGACGGCTGAAAGCCCTGAATATCGGGCTGCGCTTCCAGCATGGCGGATTGCTTATGCTGACCCCGATGCCACTAGCATCTTTGTCGCGGCAGACACCGGGCGCATTACTGCCGTTCGCACCGGCACATGGCGGCTCTATGATTTCTTCTGGAGCCTTCACATCATGGACTGGAAGAACCATGAGAATTTCAACACTTGGTGGCTGCTGGCTTTTGCCATCGGAGGCCTAATCCTCGGCCTTGCTGGGTCGGTGTTACTGTTCATACGCTGGCCGTTTCGGCGCAAGCGACGCAAAGCATGAAGATACTGGCAGCCTGTATTCTTGGTATCGCCCTCGTTTTGCGGGCAGCACCAATTTGCGCCGCGCCTTTTCAAACAGAAACAATCGCAATGATGGCGGATTGCGAGAAAGATCCCGATCATCATGACGGAAAGGGCGGACAGAAAGGTGGCGACGCGGCGCGTTCGTGTCATGCTTGTGCCGTTCCGCCCGTGGCAACTGCCGACTTGACGCAGCCCTTGCGGGTCATCGCGGTGCAGATTCTTTCGGTCAGCGCGCAATTGGCGAGCGACGCACTCAAACCGCCAACCCCGCCTCCGCGAAGGCGCGGCGCGCACTATTTTTTTAATCTATAATCGGAGTTAAATCATGAAAACCAAGTATCTTTTGGGTGCTCTCGCGCTCACCATATCCACCACTGCCTTTGCCGCCGATCCGGCACCTACCCCTGAAAAGGAGTGCTGCTGCTGCAAAAAGGACGAACATGGCAAGATGGCCTGCTGCAAGGACAAGGACGCCAAGTCCAGTGACGAGCATAAAGGCCATGACATGGGCGGCATGGATCACAAGTAAGTGAGATTGCGCGGAGGGCTTGCAAAGTCTCTCCGCGCATATTTGTCGAAAGGATCGAACATGAAGAAATTTGCTCTGGCGCTAGCCTTGGTCGCCACCCCGGCTCTCGCGGCAAGCGAGGCCGTGATGCACCGCGACCCCGGTTGCGGATGCTGCGAAAAATGGGCCGCGCAGGTCCGTAAGGCATTTGGACGAAGCGTCAAAGTCATCGATGATGCCAATCGTCCGGCATTGCAACGGCGGGTTGGGCTGCCCGCGCATCTTGCGTCCTGCCACACCGCGCTTATCGACGGCATGGCCTTCGAAGGTCATGTGCCTGTCGCTGATATGAAGCGGGTATTGGCGGCGAAGCCAAAGGGCGTTCGCGGATTGGCGGTTGCCGGAATGCCGCTGGGGTCACCGGGTATGGAAGCACCGGGCTATTCGGCAGATCGCTACAATGTAATTGCCTTTGGCTCCGGCAAGAGCAGCATATTCGCCAGACATTGACCACTGTAACAATTGACGCTGAATGGCCGAATGTTGACCAGAGGATGACATTCCTCAGTGATTCATCGGAGATTATTATGCCTAAATATTTTGCAGCAGCCGTCGCACTGCTTTTCATCACGCCCGCAGCATTTTCAGCTCAATCTTCAACTGTTGCCGGTGCGGTAAACGCGTGTTGCGCGGCGGTCGAAGATTGCTGCGAAGACGTAATGGACTGCTGCGACGATTGACCATTCTTCGGATAAAGGGTGCCCGGTCGGCAGATTGGGCATCATACCATCTACCTGAATGTCAGTTCACCTTTTAGAACGTGCTGAATCGGAATTACTGAACATTACCACCCGGTGCGACGTGTTCGTCACGCCGCTCGTCAATTAACACAAAATTCGATCCCAGCGCGCGCGATGCTGGCGGCATCGTGTCCGGTAACGCGCGTCCCAGCATTGCGGCGGGCAATTTCGGACACTGCGAAGATTATGGCGACAGACAACACCTCCTTGATGGGCAGGTATGTCATTGGGCGGCTCCTTTAATCTGGCGCGTTGGCGCGAGGCTTTCGATAATCTTGCAATCGGCAATTGTGCCGTGGCGGCAACTGCCTACCACACGGGTAAGTTCGCTGCGCAATGCCGAGAGGTCGGCAATCTTGCGCTCGACTTCGGCCAAATGGGCGCTGGCAATCTCGTCTACTGCTTCACAACTTTGGCCCGCGTCATCGGACAGCGCGAGCAATTCGCGCACTGCTTCCAGTGTGAAACCGAGGTCGCGTGCGCGGCGGATGAAAGACAGGCGGGCCAAATGTTCGCTGGCGTAGTCCCGATAGTTGGCTGCGCTGCGCGCGGGCGCGCGCAACAGCCCGATTTTCTCATAATATCGGACGGTTTCAACCTTTGTTGCCGTCGCCGTCGCCAGTTCACCTATTTTCATCGCTTGACCCTGTAGTTGCTAGAGGGTGTAGATAGTTGTCCGACTCGGGATTTGTCGAGAAGGATGTTTGATGGCTGACAACTGTTGCGAAAGCGCTTGTGGGAGCGAGACGGCGAAGGCCGATCCGCGCTGGCGGCGCGTTTTATGGGTGGCGCTAATCGTCAACGCTGCGATGTTTTTCGTTGAGATGGTGGCGGGTGCGGCGGCGGACAGCCGTGCGCTTCAGGCCGATGCGCTCGATTTTCTCGGCGATGCTGCCAACTATGCGCTGAGCCTTGCAGTCGTCGGCGCAGCGCTAACTTGGCGGGCACGGGCGGCGTTGCTCAAATCGCTATTCATGCTCGGTTTTGCCGCTTGGGTGTTTGGCAGCGCAATCTTGGCGTTTGTGAACGGCACCGCGCCAGACCCCGCCACAATGGGCGCTGTTGGCGCGCTCGCACTGACCGCCAATGTCGGCGTTGCCTTGCTGCTTTACCGTTACCGGACAGGCGATGCCAATATGCGCTCGGTCTGGATATGCTCGCGCAACGATGCCATTGGCAATGTCGCGGTGATGCTGGCGGCGCTTGGCGTGCTTGGCACGGGCAGCGCGTGGCCTGACTTGATTGTCGCGTCGATCATGGCGGGGCTGGCACTAACGGGCGGGCTTCAAGTGTTCCGGCAAGCAGTGGCCGAGTTGCGAACGTTGGCGTTATGAAGGTGTCACTTTCAACGATAATTGACATCCCTCCTGATATTGTCTGGTCGGAAGTTCAAACCGTGCCCCTGCTCGTGCATATCGCGTGGCCGCTGGTGCGTTTCATACCGGTCAGCAGCGAACCGTTCGAAAATTTCAAACCCGGTGGCCGTTATCAGGTGAAATTAAGGCTGCTCGGGGGATTGCCGTTTGGCACGCAATGGATTGTGACTTCTGTGCACGAGCCTGAAACCGGCCAATGGCCCAAGCGGCTGCGCGACAACGGTTACAGCGCTTTGATTAGTAAATGGGACCATTGGATCACGATTTCCCCAGATGGCACAGGCGGCACGCATTACAGCGATGAGGTCGAAATCTCGGCTGGAATAATGACTCCGTTTGTCTGGGCCTTTGCACAGGTTTTTTACTGGCATAGGCAGCGGCGCTGGCGTCGTCTTGCACGCACATTGCAGGCGCGCCGCGTAATTGCCGAAGAAATGGCGCTGTTCGAAGAAGCGAAGAATTCGGGCGACAATGAAAGGGCATGGACTGCGCTCGAACGCGCGCACATCGTCTCGCAGCCTTATTTGGGGCCTCATCTTGCCAGTCATTGGGCCATGCTTCGATTTGCGCTTGGCGAACAGGATGCAAGGGAAGTGGCAGGGCAGATTTTTCGGCTGGCATTGGCACCACTGGGCGCAATTTCCGGACGGATTCCTAAAGGAAACACCGGCAGGGCCAATGTCAGCGCCTTTAAGGCCATGCCCACACCCGCTGATCTGGAATCCCGACTTAAAGAATATCGACCGTGATTGTGCCATTGCGAAACATAAAGGCTCATGCTAGCAGCATGCCGATGCGCTTGCGGTTGTTTACCTTTTTGGTTGCTTTTGCAGTTCTCTGGTCAGGTGCCGGAGGGTCGGCGTTGGCGTGTGCCGTGGAGAGCCCTGCGAGCGTTTTTTTGACGGTTGATGCTAGCCACGAACTTGCGCCGACTGGTGATGACGACAAAGAGCGTAAGTCGAGCCCCGCCGGACAAGCTGTTGCCCATCATCACTGTTGCACGGCAACGCCTGCTGTTGAGGCACCTTTGGCTGCTGTCCTGCCTCTGAAAGAGGCTGCAGTAGTGCCATCTATCTCATCTGCGCTAATTTCATTCGCGCAAGCGCCGCCCGTCCAACCTCCCGCTGCCTGAACTGAGTCCGTTGCACGGATGCCAGTGTGCATCTGCGCCAGTGTCACACGTTCAGGGATTTTTTTATGCATATTTCATTGCGCGCTGCGCTTTTGGCGGGGGCGCTTGTCTTCAGCGGTGCTGCCATTCGCGCGGAACCCATTTCACTCAGTCAGGCATTAGCAAAAGGAACCGAGAGTTCACCGCGCGTTACGCAAGCGAAGGCTCAGGCTGACGCTGCCGAAGCGCGGGCAAGGCAGGCTGGCGTTTCGCCAAACCCTGAACTCAGCATCGAGGTTGAGAATTTTGCCGGCAGCGGCGCGTTTCAGGGGCTTCGGAGTACTGAAACCACGTTGGCAGTAAGCCAGCGGCTTGAGCTTGGTGGCAAGCGCAGCGCGCGAGTCGAGGTCGCTCGCGCCGAACGAGATTTTGCGTTTCTATCCTACAAGACTGCTTTGGCGGATCTGGACCGTGATATCCGTCTTGCACATGCCGAGCTTCGGGCTGACGAAGACCGGGCGGTGCTTGCACGCGACAATACCGCCGCCGCCGAAGAGCTGGCGAGGATAGCAAAAGTTCTTGTCGATGCCGGTCGGGAGCCGCCCTTGCGCCAGCTTCGTGCGGAGGCTGCGTTGGCTGAGGCACGGGCGGAGCAGGCGCGCACCTTGGGTGAATTGTTAAGTTCGCGGCGCCTGTTGGCAACGCTGATTTGGAGCGACGATCCTGAATTATCCGCCACATTTACTGATGAGTCGGCACCTCCCAACGTGCCAGTTGAATTGCCCTCGCTGAACGAACAGCTTGCGATAGCGCAAAAAAACGCGGCACTTGCCAGAGTGAGGCTGGCGCGCGCAAACGCCGTGCCCGACGTCACGGCGAGCGGCGGCGTCCGGCGCTTTGCTGAAGGAAGAGAAACGGCTTTGGTCGCCGGTGTCTCGATTGCATTGCCGTTCCGTGACCGAAATCGCGGTAATATCGACGCAGCCCAATCTGAAAGTCTGGCGGCAGAATCGGCCACGATGCTTGCACGGATCGAAGCAACCAGAGTCCGTCAGGATGCGCGGATATTGCTGGGCGCTGCCGAGGTACGTTATGAGGCCCTGGCGGGGCTAGGTATCTCGCAGGCTGAAGAAGCCCTCCGACTGACACGGATCGGATATAATGCCGGCAAATTCTCGCTGCTGGAACTGCTCGATGTGCAAACTGCACTGACCACCGCCAAACTCAATCTCATCCAGGCGCGGCTCGACCGTGCCGAAGCGCTTGCCGCTCTCATCCGCGCAAACGCGCTGTAAAGGACAATCTTATGGAAACCGAAAATAACAGAAACAAGCTTATAGCTGGAGTGGCCGTTGCGGCGCTCGTGCTTGGCGGTGGCGGGATAATGCTGGGCCGCACAATGTTCGCTCCGGAAACTACGGCTGCCGCAGCAGCGCCCGCCGAAGAGGCCGAAGAGGAAGGCCATGTCGAAGGCCAAATCCTCATGGAGGAG